>ENA-UOTX01000080-UOTX01000080.1-compost-metagenome-genome-assembly--contig:-NODE-80-length-97379-cov-11.376991_pt1 | contig 97379 bp, 62 predicted proteins | sample MGYA00238143_ERZ746982 | MGnify/ENA primary metagenome ERZ746982 (study PRJEB28758, sample SAMN06268862) | compost metagenome | isolation source: single cell | place: USA: California, Emeryville, Joint... | reverse complement strand
GGTTTGATAGTTCATCAGCTTCATCAAGATGGTGAGTTGTAAGAACAATGGTTTTCCCTTCATCACGAAGGAGCTTTAGTATCTCCCAAATACTTCGTCGGGTGTTAGGGTCCATTCCAGATGTCGGTTCATCCAAGAATATGACTCGAGGATTTCCAATGAGAGCTACAGCGACACTCAATTTCCTCTTGTTACCTCCACTCAACGTTGTTGCAAGTTTCTCCGCCTCTGAGACTAATTGGCATTTATGCATTAAAGAGTTGGTAAGCTCATCAAGAGCAGGACCTTTGAATCCTCTGAGCATCCCGAAGAACCTTAGATGTTCTCTGACATTAAGATAATGGAAAAGCGAGTCTTTTTGGGAGCAGAGACCAATGTTCAAGCGAATTCTCTCGAAGTTCTCAGCAAAGTCTATGCCATCGTATTTGATCTCACCACCGTCGTTTTTCAGTATTCCTGTCAGCATATTTATCGTTGTCGTCTTGCCTGCACCGTTATGCCCGAGTAAACTGAAGATTTCTCCTTGATACATTGAGAATGAGATATCATCGACTGCTACGTTATCTTTGTAAACTTTGCGAAGGTTGTTTATCTCGACACTCTTCACAAAAGAGGATGCTCCTAAAATTTCTTCGTGGAATATTGCAGAGCTAAAATCTTCTCCAACAGCTTCAAGCGGTTGAACAAATTGAATTTGTTCATCCTTTTTGTTTACGTTCAGAAGAGAAGTGTTAAGTTCAATGACCATTGGTGGCTTTCTTGGCACGAATACAGAAGGTTTCTTTCTCTTGCAGCAGAAAAAGATGGGCTTTTTAACTTCTCCTTCCACAGGAACCACTGCATCGAGATAAATGAAGAGGAAGTAATAGATCACGCAATCGAAGAGTAACGTTGCTGTGGCGGTCCAGAAGCCAAAGCTGGTTTTTATTGAATCTGGCTTCATTATCATCGAAGTAATGAAGAGCAGAGGAGTTTTTGGAGACAAAGAGAGAACAAGCTGAAGAAATAGATTTTCTGAGTTCAATCCACCATAGAAGATGAAGCTTTGAAGGGCGAAGACCGTTGCACCGAACTGAATAGCCATTTTGGGGCTCGCAAAAAGCGTTGTGACAGCAAGGCCCATCGCAGTGAGTGCCAATCCAGCCAAAGCGTAGAGGAAAAAGAAGGCTAGAATACTGCTTATGGGAATGTTGGTGAAGTAGAACGCCACCATGAAAGGAAGTGCCATCATTGTGCATTTGACAAATCCAACCATGAGCAACCCAATGTTGTAGCCTAGCACAGATAGACCATTCATCACCATTAGCTCCTTAAGTTTTTCTTTGCGCTCGTTCACAACATCACCAAACAATGTTCGAATGTAGCCATTGTATGACAGCCCGATGTAGAACAGTATCAGCTGATGGTAGAAATTTTTGAATGCTTCCTCTTCATTTAGTGATGAAAATAAGTATATCATAGCACCACAGACGATCGGAAGGAGCATATGAGCCATGAAAGATCCTTTAAACCGTCTGAATTGGACGCGGTACTTGAAAAAGCAAGCACGGAGTTGTAGACCCAGTGACATTCTTTCTGATTGATATTTTCTTTTATTTATTACTGTATCTGCTTTGATAGAGCGATATCAAAAGAAAATCAAATACACGTGCTGGTAAAACTTCAGAATTATGAAATAACAAAATGACTATTTCCTGCCTTGCTGTTTGTAAGCTACAAACTAACAAAAGAAGCAATTAGTTGATACTACGACTGTATAATTCTACTCTCTAAAAAAGTTGATATAGATGATTCGAATATATCGCCCATTTAATAAAGAGCCTGAAAATATTGCGGCATTACAAAACACTTTATGAATTGGATCACGTGCATGCGCAAACTCATTAGTTATTTAAAAATCTGTAATGTAACAGAGCCATATTCGTTTGACTTTACAAAATATTTGAGGATTCTGGACCAAGAATAAAACTTTGAGCTCTCTAAACAACTAGGGTGTTGAAATATCTTTTCAGCCTTCAAGTCTAAAACTAAAAGGTGCCACCATTAAACTCCCAAATGATTGATGAGGAGTTTAGAATTAATATGTATATATAGGTTGGAAACGTGATATTGTTATAAGATAACTTTGGGAGAGTTTGATACGTATGAAAAAATAATAAAATGTATGAATAACCAAAATTGGTTGATACTAAGCTGAAAATGATAAATAGATAAATCAAGTAGTATATTATTAATTGACTGCGTTCTTCCGATTCTGCAGACAAAGTCAGGTGAAAGAATTGTGTGGAACTCGTAAGAATCGTCTAAGACTCTTAAATTGTAGACTGAGAAGTAAGCTTGCGTCTTGTCAGGAGAGATGACTTTCCAAGTGACAGCGGCAGAAAGTTTTCTGCAGGGCTATTATTTGAGCTATCTTTGCCAATGCTTGACATTGTTTGAACGGTCTTGCTTCCATCTTTCAGGAATTTACTGCTGAAAGTTGTATTTTCAGAGTCGGCTTTGGAGAGTGTTGAGATAGACATGGTATTCATAGTAGAAGCCTTTGAGTAAGAGAAGAATGAACTCAAATTCAAAGTTTTGCGCCTTGGCTCCGGAGCTACGATGAATAGATCGCTGTTCTCTAAGAACTCAAGAGCTCCTTTATATTTTTCCACGAAGGGAGAGCCAGACCTTTCAAACTCGAAAGCTTCATCTAGGATACTTTCGAGCTCACCGTTTGTATCATATATAGGCGTGCCTTTTACAAGAGGAGTATCAAGCTCGATCGATTTTGAGATACTCATTCTATTTGGTTGTTTTTGCTATGTAAATTGGAATTATTAATTTTTTTAGCAACTTCAGACTTAAAAGACCTTTAAATGTGCAGTGGTCTTGCGAGAGAAATCAAAACCATTAAATTTTTTCTTTTATTAAAACTGAATCTTACCAAAATTTCGATCTTTTAAATCGCATTTAGCAAAAAGCTGAATCAAGCTCTTTAAAAATTCTATCGAATTAAAACCTTTTAAAAAGATGGGTTTTGGGAGCAAGACACATTTCCTCTATAGGAATAAATACGACCGATCTGGTATAAGGTCTTGGAAAACTGCAAGGAGGCAGTGTGTATCTGAGAAGACAGATTTCAAAGGTCTCAAGGCTGTCTGGAGTTGTCAGCTCCTGGAGCGCCGTGATTTTATTATTGGCAAAGTTTTAATTGGTTGCTTGAAAAAGCTCCCAATTCCAAAATTACAAGAGTATTTGAAGAATTCATATCTTCAGAATATTGTCAAACGGCTAATTAGAATAGTTCGATGATCGTAGTAAAAATCAAGTTTTTCCTTTATCGGGAAAAATGCTTGAGTCGTAATTATATTATGTTAATGCGTTCCGATAAGTTATACAGCTAGCTGTCCTTTTGGCAGTCGAGGTTTTTGAGATCCTGCGTAAATTTACAAATTTTGAATTGGGCCTTTTCTAAGGTTTTGAGTTCATTCGACCCCACACACTGTGAAAAAGTAAAGATGGTCGGGACTCGAAAGGGAGTTGCGTATATTCTTTTGGGACCCGGCTGTGAGTTAGAAATAAGAGGTCATACAGAAAGAAAGAAGCGAAATAAGGTGGAACTAAGCTTTGAAGAGAGTTAATTGCCTCCAAAATTTGAAAAAGTTAACTTTTGGAGGGATTATTTTCATTCAAGATTTCATTCCAACCAGCTTCTAGGAATCCGCTGTCATCTTTCAGCCAATTCACCCTCTCACTGAGGCTTTCGAGTGCGATTCGTTTCAGCCTACTTGCTGGTTTGTCATGATTGATGACTTATATTCACGATAATGCTCAAAATTTTCAAGGAAATAAATCATGGTCTGATGTTTTCGTTTACTCTTTATTTATATTATCCATCTCTAGTAGATGGAGAGAATTGTTATTAGTGTTGTTGTATTTCTTTGATCTCAAGAGAAATGAAACCATCGTTTATTCTCTGGAATGAATTTTGGAAGCTCAGAAATGAAATATCATGTCCAATGAAAAGTATTTGTACACAATTGCGAAAAGTGAAACTTGATGCTCATTCAAAAATTTATTTTCTTAACTCCTCAAAATATGGGCAGTGCCGAATCACCACTATCGCTGTGCATCCACCCTTGAAGTAAAGATCCTCTTTTTTCTGTTCTAAATAGTTTTTCATTCGTTGCTCTCTCTACTGATTCTAATTAGTTTCTATATGGACCGATGCAATTATCTCCCTTAGTACGAAAGAGTTCAAATATTCCGATCATTTGAATATGTGCGTTAAATCATGGAACACTGTTATTAACGATTCATTTAATGGAAGTAGTTTCTTCCAGGACCCCTCATGGGCATTTGCGAACCATCACAATATTTTCAATTTCTGATGTGTTTGCTAGAATGGACAGGCTAAACTCTTAATTTTAGAGTCATTAGTTACAACTTTTAATAGGCAAAGAAGGTCAGTGATGATCACTCTTACAAAAAGATTTTAATTCTCTGCTCATAGGCGTTTTGGTAGAAATTTCAGTTATTATCCTTACAAATTTCCGCTTTTGGAATTTATTTTCAAATTTTCTAACAGAGCCTTTTCACAATTGAAGCTGCAAGTAATTTATTGCTGAACATTTCGAACCACCAGAGCATAAAGTCCACCTTGATCAACATCATCGTTGAGCCAGCATCGATCCATCTATCAGATATAGCAGCCCAGCATATCAATCAGTTTGACTAAGTAAAACGCCTGAAAACTCTAGGCTAAACTCAGCGCCAACTCGATCTCACAATTTTCAACTCCATTTTTGTAATGAAGTGGAAAACAGAGTAACATTTAAATATTCTATATCGAAGTTTCTCCAATAGGGTTTAGTTTTACAGACAATAATTAGAGGAAATAGAGATAGTTAGAAGGATAGAGTAAGAACTATATAGCTCTTAGCTGAATATTTTTTCATAAATTTAGCTCTAGGAAACATTAACACAGCTCGAGAATCTAATTTCCGTTGCCCTTTGACACGATCAAATCCGTATCTTAAGTTTAAATTAGAACTTAAAAAGATTCTGGCGGCAAACCTTAAATTGAAGGATATTTAAAATGGAGGATCTTGATACTTTTTTGCAGTTTCATCCCAAGGCATCAAGACTGACCAAACCAGTCACCTTGACCAACATTAACGAGTCCTTTAACCTCAGTTCGGATGAGGAAGAGACCCTACCACATAGAGCAGCCTCTGAGAGTTCAAAAACTACTATCAACGACTCAAAACTTTCGAAAAAATCATCAAAAATGTGTCATGGTGATGACTCAATAGCCTCTCATCACGATCAAACAGCAACGACAAAAACGGGTCCTCACAAAGATAAGCAGTTTTCAGGATCGAAATCGATGTATTTATCCCCTGATAAGTCCAAAGCTTCGACTAGTATTGGCACAAATTCAGGAATAAAGCTGTCACCCAATCCATTTCCTATGTAAGGCTTCAAATCATAGTCCTTGAATAATCATTTAGCAATAGGATCTATACTTATAGTTACGAAAATTTTAAAGAGATTTGGCGCAGCTTCATGGAGCTCTACGAGCAGCTGGACTATGAAAGAGTATGAATTATTAGTATTGCAGTGTGCTAACGGATATACTCGAGGCGTTTGATACGTACTGCCAACTAAAGCACTTTGCACATCAGAAAATGCTGTTGTCGCCAGATGACTCTAAATTGATAACTTTTAAGATGGTTCAGATCGAAAAGAAAGGGCAGTTCGCTGAAATGATGTATCTTGAAATGAAAAAGGCGCTTAGTTACCTGGAAAATGATTATTTGGTAAATTAGGAGTCAGGTTCTGTTATATAATGCTCATGCTTACGTAGGACTGGAAACTTTTGAAGAAAGGAGAAGGCTTTTGTATATCCCATGCAGATGACCATGAGAAGAATCCCTTCGTCATGTTAGAAGGCATATTTCAAATTTCAGTCAAGGAGCTGTTTGCGTTATTCCATGAAGTAGAGAGGATTCCAGAATGGTTTCCTCAGGCTAAAGTTGCCATTGAGCTCGATCAAATCGAGAAAATGGCGAAAATAAAATACCTCTCACTGAAAATGCCCCTCTCGGTTTCCGACCGTGAGGTCTTTTTGCTCACTACTCCAGTTAATCACTTAGCGACTAACGGTAGTCTTCTGCTTCTTTGCATCCCAATTACCAAGGTAATTTCCTTCGTGATACTCCTCTAAATTGTATTTTCCTTTAGGATACTGAGAAGGCGAAACAGTTCAGGGTTGATATAACTTCTCCAAATGGCTACCCAGAGCTTGTTGTTAGGACATTAGTGTTAGAGTTAGTTCCAGTAACGGAGTCGGTACTCAAACTGAAAGCAGTGTGCAGTGTCGATCCTGATGTACAATTCGTTGGAGCCACCTTCAAAAACTACTTTGCTAAAAAAGTAACATTTTTTTTGGTTTTAAAGATTGAGATTTATCCTAAATTCTGCATAGTGTGGAGTGGGCCTTATTGAAAGCTTAGCAAAGGCTTGCAGAAGCGTAAGAAAATCATTATCAAATAGACTCACAACCTTTTTGTTTAGGATTTCAAATGGAAGAATTCTACTGGAGATGTTTCAGAGGACTACGAATGGTTAGATACTGCTTTGAAAGAGTATTTGAAGATTCCAGAGAAGGATCACAGATAGTCCACGAGCTGCGAATGTCAGCTATAGAAGTTAAAAAGGGTGATTTCTTATCTAGGTGCTTGAATGGTGGTTCTATATACAACACAGCTTTTTTTCAATGTTTAGGATTTTTAAAGCAAGGATTCAGGTAGAATCTATAATTTTCCAGTTTAAATTTGTTAGACCTGCGATTTCATGCATAATATTTCGCTATTGGATAGTGTCGAAAGTTACTAGAAGCCATAACAAAAAAAAAGATCTGAATTTAATAAAGTTGTTAGATGTCTCGTTTCGACCACTAGCAGTCATTTCTTAAGTTTACATCTTCATTGCAGCAATGAGCATATTTTTCGTACGTATGCAGCTGGCATTTGCTCATTTAGGCAATCTAAATAATCATTGGATTTTCCAGAGATAGACTCTAATCAAATTGTTTTGCATTAGGTGTAGGTCAAGAGATCCGGTGCCTTTTCTCTTCCTTCTTCTCTTGCAAAATCAATTTCTATTTAGTTTTGGGATAAATAACCAAACTGTTAGAAATTCGTTAAATTGCCATTCGGCTAGCGATTTCCAAGTGATTAAGTTCCCAGTTAATTCTATGCTGGTTTTAACTTGAAAAAAGTCCTCTTCGTTTTACGCTCTACTAATCAGTGATGTTGTTCCTTTAGGTAAAACTAGCTTGGGAAGCTGTAAATGGAGAGAGAGAGATTCTATAATTGTGATTCATTTGATCCTATTCAAATACTTAGGTTCGAAAGATGCAATACTTCCGGTGCAACCAGCTATTTATTGTATCTAATATCAGAGTTTCTTCAAAAGTATCACTAAATATATTGAAACAGTTCTATTCCATAGACCTATGCCTCTGCAAACTGATTAGAGAGAGGAATAAACAACAAATCAAGAGGAGGCTGTTAGGTACTAATTTTAAAATTCTTCAAGTTAAAGAGCAGGATAGTTAATTTAATTTTTGAATCTGGAAATAGTTTTTGATTAAATGTTGCGAACCCTCAGAAGTATCCCCTTTTCAGAATCAATCGAAATTAAATGCCAGAAGCGCAATCGAGATTCTTTTTAATTTGCTGACAAGTTCTTTCTCAAGCTCTTACGGCGGATCTTGAACGTTATCTCACTACATCGTGCAAGCAACTGGAGGCCCAGCATCAGAATATAGTTTTGATTTCGAAGTTCTATCATGAAATCCATACAGATGCTGAATAGCAATACATATGACACTTCGAAAAGGCTCTTCTTAGGGTATTTCACGTCATCATCCTCCATAAAGATTTCGGTAAGTTCAAGTTGGCAGAATAAACTCTTCGATAACGCTTACCTGCTTTCGGGATGTTATTTCTAAAGCTTTGAGTATCACCGAAAGCAAAAGGCTCTTTTTTCATCCCTAAAACAAAGCACCGCAAAAAAACTTTTAGGGTTTGTTCGAAGAAACTTAGAAATTATTGTCGTTGATCAACGCAAAAGTTTTGAGTGACATTAATCAGGTGGAAAACAATTGAAAAAAAATTATTTGTAAATAGTAGAATCAATCCACTTTTGTGGAATCTAAACTCTAGTTCGGATTTATTCATCAGTTATTGTTCATCAATTCCATCCGTCACTTTCGCTTCAATTAGTCCTGCGTCCTTTCAACTATAAAAAAAATTGTTCATTCTGAATTGATTTGCTGAAATATTGCCATCATCGCTTTAAAAGTGTATTAGATAACTCATTTTAACTTGTTATTTGAGGCCTAAGAAGCTGCTCGATCGAAAGAAGGCTTTGAAGGAATTCAATTGAGATTCTCTGTTAAATTATTCAGATCATATTGAATTTAGCAGAGCAACAACGATCTGCAGTTAATTAAAACATCAATAAAAGCAAAGCGGTTTGAAATTTCATTACAGGCATGTTCAAATCTAAAGTTCGCCAGTGATCGAGTGACGTTTTATAAAATTTTTTCAAGCCAAAAGACAAAATTTTCTATAATCAATTCAATTAAATTTCAATCGAGATTCTAATTCGTTAAGAAACTCCTTGGAATTGATGTGTCTTTTGAAGCGAGATGACATGGAAAACACCTGCAATCACGAAGATTGCAAGAAATTTTATCAGCGATGTAAGCAAACCAACGAGTAATTATCTCAAAAAACATATTTATGTAATCTCAATTGCTGTCTCAGAAAGCCTGGAGTTGGAAACGAAGAGCAGAACATGTTAGACCTCCTCCAGAAGAAAATTAAAAAAGATCGTAAGTGATACTAGTTGATAAAACATTAATTGTTGTTTAGCCGACGCAGCAGGAAATATTTCTGAAAGAGAGGTGCAAGCGAACTCTATGAATCCGATGCAAGGAAACCAGAATTTTACAGTCAACCCAACGCTTCTAACACAGCTGGTGCAGTTTCCCATGAGACCGGAGCTGGGTATCCCGAATCCACCAGGATTGCTTTATCCGCTTCTTACCCAGCAGCAAAACTTCCAACAAGGATTGAATACTCAGATACAAGAATTAAATTCATCAATAGGCATGCCCAATATATTGGTTAACATGAGGAATCAAAACTTCAGTGCTGGAACCTGGCAGAAAAATAATATGCAAAGGTACAATGAAGAGAATGCAATCGAAGCACGAGGCGACAGCACAACTAAGGAGTTTCAGGCCAAACTTTATAATTTAGTGCTAACACAGAACAAAATTTTAGCAGAATTAACAGAGAAGAATAATGAGTTGCAGGAAGCTTTGACAGCTCTTGTCGGAGAGGTGGGCAGATTGAAAGAGTAAAATTTGAAACGAGTTGTAATTTTGCTCACGCTTTGTTTAGAAGCTTAAATCAAATGGGATCTGACGTCCATTCGAATAGACTGACGGCTAGCCTTCAAATGATTCAAAATTCTTCGGAATCTGTGAATACTGATTTGCTTCTTTCTTATCTTTATGGGCCGAATCACGAGTTTCAATATCAACTGGTACTCAAGCAAGATCTGAACTTGCCTTTATACAGAGAGCGCAACTTTAAGTATATTTATGCTTATTTGTAGGCTTTAATCACGTGGGATACAGATTTACAGTGATGCTGGTCGATAAAAATGGAAAGTGTATAGAGAACACTAACAGAATCCCTTTGTCTCTGGGGATATACAGCTCAGAAAACCCTCCAAAGTATATCGACACTAATACAGCAGGTAAAATTAAAACGAAAGGTACGTCATCTCTAAGGATATGTGCTTGTTAGGAAATAAAATTCTCAAAGGTTTCATTGAAAAAGATCTTGTTTATGGATCTGTTGCATTTGAAAAAATTCAAATCAAAGAAGTGACCTCTCACTTCCGCAGCGGCTGGGTTTTCTTTGTTGTGTATCCTAAACTCAGCGCGAGTGCAAACATGATTACATTCGATAACAATGCTAATTTCATAAACAGTCAGAAAATAAAGCCACTTGTATTGGAAAAAGTTGTTGTCAAAGCGAAGAAAACCAAAGAAAAAGATAATTCCATTGAAAATGAGGACAATGATGGTGATGACGAAATATCTAACTAAGGCCAGATAGGCTGACGAATAGAGGACTTCATGCCCATGGTTTCATTATTAAATTGTTGGTGGAGAATTCCTCCTCAAGTACTCATAAGTCTACTAATTGAAAGTAAAAATATCTGTATTTTTGCAAACCTAGTTCGGTACACATTCTCATTGGACATTCAGCTAGCTCAATTTTTCAACATTTTGAAGCTGCGGTGTAACATTAAAGATGTAGGCAATATAGTTTTTTCTTTTTATTTTGGTTACTCGAGGGATATTCACTCAAGTATTTGGTAGATTTGTAAAAGTTTTGATTTAGGGGGTTCCATTCTAGCAATTCAGAATATTTTCCGGGTGCCTTATTCATGTTTAATTACAATAGCAAGCTCTTCCGATCCTATCCTCATATGAAGATCAGCTTCAAGTCCATCTGTATTGTACTCCTATCAACTTTCTTACTTCTTTATTATCTGCTGCCTCTCAAAATAATATTACGATAAGATGTAGATGTCAAGCTTCTTTAAAACTGAGTACTAAGTCTATATGCAGGCACAAATACAAAGCATTTTACGTAAGATCGGCCCTAAAGCATTGCTATGATCTTGTTAAAATATCTGTTCCTATGTTGCTAATGGCTTTTTGAGAGTTCTCAGAGGTAATTTCGAATTCCCGTTTTTATCAATTAATCAACATTTTTATTCTTTTCACAACTTCATGATTTAAATCTGAGAAATACTGAGAAGATTGATTTTCTTTGTAGCTTGGTCAGTTAAACTAAATTCAACACAGCCAGAAACAAGTTGAGTTTATTTCTTGATAAATAGTCAAATCTGAAGAGGCAGAATTACGATCATCCTGGATATCTTTTTTTCCTTCTCAATCTCTCCTTCAGTTTGCATGACATGACTTCAAATTAAAATATTTTTGAATGCACCTCATCTGAATTTCTTTTGACCCATGTTTGTATAGAAATTTTATGTTTTTGCTTCAAAGCTCATTGCGATTCTTGACAACTCAAGCACATTATTTATTAATGCTTGAGTTTGAGTGCTTAAGCTGGTTTACCAATGATTAATTTTATTTGTCCAACTCAACTTCCAATAAAATTTAGTATTGCTATTGCTGAAGTGTGAAAAACCCTAAATTTAAGTCCCCGTACATAATCATGGCTTATCCATTCGGCAACTAAACAACTGTTTTTGTGTTGCTAATTGAACCACAGAGGAAGAATAATATACTTCTCTTTCTTAGCATCTGATACATACAAAATAAATTTTGATTTTATCGCACTTCCAGTGTTCTTTGAGAAATGAAACTTTTAACTTTTTATTTTACCATTAAACGATTTATTTCAATTTGATATGGCAAGCCTATCTGGTTTTACTACACCATCTAAAAGAAATCTAAGGGAAGGAGCCTCCAGTTCTTACCGGGACCTCAATTTAAAATCCCTGAGTCAAAAACCAGTTCGAGTGATGCCAATTTCGACTAGATATGACCACGCCAAGAAATTTTCTCTCAGCGCTCTCTCTCCAGACGACAGTGTTAGTTTTCATAACCGAAGTCAGAGTACAAAGCATTTTTCTTTTGCTGAGCAAGGTCAAGCCGCTGATGACAAAGGAAATTTGAGTTCTACACTAAAGCACAAAATAGAACACGACAACGTGCATGATACACATCATGGAATAAGGACGGAGCTTGATCGATTGGAAATGATGAGTAACCTTGCAAAGAGCTTCGCTTTGAATTCTTCCAAAGAAAAAATGATATCTCAATTCGGTGCTGATAGTAACAAATTTTTGTTGTTGATTTGATGTTAAATCCGGTGCTTAGACGCAAAAAAGAAACTACCTCAGCAAACTCCAGTTAAGTCGTCATATGGTCTTAACAACTCAGGAATGCATATGAACATTGATAGTTATGTCGAACGGCTTGGGAGGATCTCGAACGTGAGAAATCCTCTGTCTTGTTTCGAACCAACACGAGGAAGTGAGAAAAATTATGGGATAATAAGAGGATTTGGTGTTTGTACAAGCCAAGGTCTTGTGCGAAACTATAACGAAGATAGGGTATCTATCGTGCTTAATATAGCCAGACCGCAGAATTTCTCGAAAAGCGAGTATTGGCCTCAGTGTAGCTTTTTTGGAGTCTATGATGGGCATGGAGGGATCAAATGTGCAGAATTCCTAAGGAACAAACTCCATCACTATGTACTTTTCAACGTGGGAACTGTTTTTCTTGAATTATCTTCCATAGTTAATACAAAGTCCACATTTCCCTTGGCGTCCCCAGGAGGCAATCAATGAAGCAATCGAAAGGTGTGACAAGGAGTTCCTTGAATTAGCGCAGAAAGACGCGGCCTGGAAAGAACCGTCTGATAGATCCGGTTCATGCGGACTGATCGCATTGTTCGTTGGTGAAAAATATTGATAATGCAAGATGACTTACCTCTGCTATTCATCTAGATGATATGCTATATATTGGAAATGTTGGTGACAGCAGAGCAATCATGAGTCAAGAACTTGGTCGTAACCGGTTTGCGCTGACAAGAGATCATAAACCCTCAGACCCAGAGGAGAAGAAGAGGATTTTGCAGGCCGGAGGCAGAGTGTATCAGTAAAAAAGGCGCTTTTTTTGACACCCCTGAAATTTTTCTTAGAAATTTTCCTCTCGGCCTCGGTGGGAAGAGACTGGACTTAGATTCATCAACTAACCCATTTGGTGTTGTTATCCCTCATCGTGTTGCTCCTGGAGGACTTTCGGTATTCTTTTGCTGCTCTCTAACTTGATTTACATTACATCTGACAAAACAAAGGTTTCAAGAACGTTTGGAGATGCAGAAGCAAAGCTTACAAAGTTCGGAGGAAATCCAAAAGTTGTGATCTCGCGCCCTGAAATCACATCACTCAAAATAACAGAAGAACACGATTTCATCATACTAGGGAGTAAGTCATGCCTCCTTTCAGATCAGCTTTGATTAATATTCATAAACTAGGTGATGGTATATTTGATAAGGCAACTAATACCAGTCTCATAGAGTCAGTATGGGCCTCGTTAAAATCAGGACAAACATCCAATCTTCATGAATTTTGTAAAATTGGCGTAGAGAGCATAATTCGAGAAGCTTTAATTAAAAAGTCAGTTGATAACGTCACAGCGATCCTGATCGTCTTTGAGTCGATGGAGAAAATGATTGCCAATCAACAGAGCAAATTGAATGAGAGGACCTCCGACAAAACTCCGCATTTAAAAAGCGAAGCCTCCACTGGCAATACCTCTACAGCCGATCCAGCAATTGACAGAACATCTTTGCCTGATATCAACAGAGAAGCTCTTAGAGGAAACAGATTTGCGAAGGATACTGATGAAAAAGCAACCAGGAACCTGAAATTAAAAATATCGAATGAAATAAGCTCAAATGCTCTCTTTCCGAGTATTTTAAAGCATAAATCACAGCCTTCAATTGAAGAATCAAAGTTTCAGAGGAATAATTCAGTTCGTGGGTCTCCAAAAATCACTAAATTTAGTTAAATTAGTGGTTTTCTAGCTTTCAAACTAATTAATTAGAGTGTGAAATGCATCATGGTGCAGTATAGGCTTGGGTTTCGTTTTTTTATGTTTTGAGCCTCTCTCAAAAAACAATTTTATGAGATTTACGTATTTTGCGTCATTATATAAATGTTTTTTAAATTTCATGAATTCTGCTGAAATGAGATAAACTTCCACTTTGAGATTGCTAGTATGAAGTATTTTAAGGGTGCTTTTTGGAAAACCTTCCAATATACATCTTCTTCAAGCCAGTTCAGAGTCTGTTGGATACCGATGAAAGAGCCTGCGGCGCTTGTCTGATTAAAAATGAGTCGAACCGAAAAAAAAAATTAATATAAAATTCACGAAGTTTCTAATGTAAGTAATACTCAAGAACTTTTCTGATCAAAATAACAATTCTTAAAGTTTATATCCGAAGCTTCTTTATCTTATAATTTAATTGAAATGATTTGGCGTTCGTTTTTTTTACTTTGCTTCCTCACTACGGTGAATTGTCAGCTTTCGATTGAGTACGATGGACCTTTATGCAACAAATCAAATACTACAAAAGCTGAATTCAACTACATTTTGATGACTTCAACTGAACGGATCAACATTGATATGGAGTTTAGTGGCTTTCTGGCTCTTTCTGATCCTCTTAATGCGTGTGAAACTGTATCCTTACCTTTAAACAGAGACAAGAACCTCATCCTAATGGCCAAAGGAGACAGTCATTGTTCCTTTGCACATCGAAGCAAGATGGCAAAAGCTGTTGGAGTTCAAATGCTACTGGTTATAAGTGAAGCGAACTCGGTCGTGGGAATGAATCATGCGCCACTATTTGCCCCGATTCCTATCCTTGTCATTGCCAAAGGTGACGGAGAAGCATTGATGCAGTTTCTAACAGAACAAAATAACCTTCCTCTGTCCGAAAGAAGGCATGCAAAGCTCGTATATAAACCCCAGGCGAAGGATTTTCCGAACGAGAGCGCACCAAAACCGTTACCTCCTCCACCTCCAACAGAAAATTCAACTCTGCCGACATTAAGATTGCCGATCGTGCTGTCTGAATGGGAAGGAGTTATTTTTCAACCGGAGCAAATTATTGAATGGCCAGACGGAAACATTACAGCTGTGGCTCCAGTGGCTGTTTCCAAATTTGAAGAGAAAGATCGATATCAGATTTTGACTTTCGATCGCAATGGAGTTTCAATTGAAGCAACGGAGATAAGAATCGTTAAAGCCCAGATTTACAAACTGATTCCACTTCCTGAAAACAAAATTGGATTGTGTTTAATTTCATCAAGTGGCTCTGAATACTGGTCTAGCAATAGCGGGAGGTATATCCATGACTCTAAGCTAACAATTCAGATTCTATCTATGAACAGAACTCTTGAACGAGAGTTTTCATTGCAATTGGGTCAATTGAATGGACCTTATGTAGGACTTATATCTCCAACTCAACTTTTAATTTGCATTTCTCGTTGCCAGGGTTTTGATCTCTCAGGAAATCCTATTGGCAAAGAGGCTAGTCTTGGCCGAGAATTCGAAGAATTTAGATATGATGCTTATTTTGCAAGACCTGACAGTGTATTGTTCTTTTCCTCCCATCGCAATGAGACATGGGCAGTGACTGCAACATTGAACGGAACTGAACTTGTTGTCGGTAACAAAAAAAATTTGACCTTTGGGACTTATAGAGATTTCTCCTTGACTTCGACTCACAATGGGGAACTGCTCTTTACAGTAAGGATGACCTCACACGATTGCTTCGCAGTCTGGTTTGATCAAGAGCTGAATGAAATAGCTTCTCGCAAACTTCTTCCACATAGCGCAAAAAGGGGAGTCCATTCATGGGTTAAGCTGAAGAATAATAATATCTTATACACCTGGGTGGCTCATGACGACCATAACGTGTATGGGATGATCTGCTTTACTAGCAATTTTACGATTGGTCCCAAATTTTTGATTGCGCAAAATTTGAATAGCAGACTCGACAATGTTCATCTCTATCCAAAGAGTGATGGGACTGTGGTTTTCGTTGCAATGAGAACCCGGGGTTACAATAACGATATGCTATTTATGAAGTCTCTCGATGTAAATGGTAAGATCATATCAGCAGAAACAGTTGTTGATGGGATTAGAGGCGGTTGGAATATTATGAAACCCACTGAAAATACACTCTTTTGTTATAAAGGAGAGGTTCTATTCAAAATATTCCTCTTCAATGAAACTAGCAAGGAAGTGTCCAATGAAACAATTACGCGTGAAGTAGAACCTCCTACGAAAAAATATGGTCTTCCTCGACTAAGCATCGATACTCGAGAGAAATTCGCTTTCGCTCTCCCAAATGACCTCTTTTTCGACCGCAATAATGGACCAATTACATATTCTGCCACGCTCTCTAATCACTCTCTTCTTCCTTCCTGGCTACGGTTTCACCCGGAAAATTTGACGTTCACAGGAACTCCTGTTGTTAAGAAGGAATCCACACTTGTTCTTAACATCCAAGGATGTAATTCGATGCAAGCATGCAATTCTGCGGCTATGACTCTCGACTTACTATTCTCGGGAGATTCAACCACTCCAACTTCGACTAAAGAATCGACTAAACTCACTGAAAATACTTCAGCTACAAACAATAATGTGACCGTAACTACTACAGTCACAGTAGCAACAACTGCAACAGAGACGACAGTCCTTACTAAAACTGTTACCACAACGCAAACGAAGTCCTTTTTTACACAAATTCCAAACACTTTATCTCCCAATAGCAGTTTAACCGTCACGAAAACCATAATAGTCACACAGACTGCTACAAGTTCCACAACTCCAACTGCCATCAAAACTGCAATGATAGAGCCGCCAGCAGTGGCTACTGCGACTTCTACAGTTAGCAAAGAAATACTTTCTACACAAACTGCAGACACAAGTCTCCGTATCCCTCATTGGATGTGGCTGCTCCTAGTATTGGAGCTTTTTTTCATTGCCGCAGGAGTTTTGCTCTGTTTTCTCATGAAAAAGAGAAATAAGAACGAGACGGTTCAGTTAACTCAAGAGACTGCTAGAGTTGATATTGAAACTCGTAGACCCGAACAAGGAAAAGAGTTCGCGATTATAAATCTATCAGCAACCATTGATGAGAGCTCTTAACTTTTTCCGATGCTTTTATAAATCGGAGAGCGATACTCGAATCAACGTTTCTAATACAAACATTATTGAGTTATTTGAAATTTTTATTAACAAAATTGAGAACAATCTTTAAATAACTGATATCTCATTCATCTATGATATTCAAGTTTATTCATATTACTTAATAATTCATACTTAAAAAATTCTAATATTGCTTCATTGAAAAATCTTAAAACTCAATTCACTGATTGAATATTTGATAATCTGGTAATAAGTCCCTTCCCACTAGAGAGTTCTTTCTTCAGATTTTCTGTGTAGATTCTCTGTAAAATTGAGAAAAGTTTATTAGCCCATCCTTCGATGCTAGCTCTCAAAGCACTCTCACTGTACATTTTGTAATTTAGTAAGGAAATAAAAGAGGGTCAGTCCTTACAGATTCTTCTTTTCTATCCAAGGTCTCATTTGTTCCTTTGTGAATATCCCCAGCATTACAGTTGAAATGTCATCTTTGGTAGTAGGTGGCTCCAGATTTTCCTCAGGGACTAATGGGATCATTTATTTGAATACATGAAAGTTGAAATTACAGGCTTTAAGTGGTTTCCCTGGAAAAGTTTTCAGCTCGTTTGGTAAGTGAGTTGTGTTTCCATTCGCTATGGCAATATGGAGTCTGACCCAATCACAAACCGCAATCACGAATACTGAAGCAAGAGTTCTCACATAACTACGATTTGGTTTTAATTCATTCACGAGTTGGAAAAAAAAGTAGTTACTTTTTCGAAGCGTCGTCTTTCTTGAGTTGAGGATCAAATGCGTACGGATTTAGAATTATCCTATGTATCATGATTCGCACAATGACAAAAAACATCAGAATCATCTTGGTTTTCTCTGGAGTTTGGTCCCTTTTTCGAGCAAATACAAATTGTGAGCAGTTTTTTTTGGGGGAAGTAAGGCGATTACTTGAGAGAGCCAAATGAATTATAGTGGAATCTGTTCAGTTCGGTCTCAAACATGAAATTTGGTGGCAAATAACCTCTATTGAAAGCAATTTTAGCTGTAACAATGGTCAAGATTAGACATCATTAATTATTCGATGCATTACCGAGATAGTTAAGAGCCTGTTTAGGGAGCATCTCTTCGGTTGTAGCCTGATCCATGCCGTTTAGGATTACTGCAAGTTTATCCTGGAGAAGGAATTAAATATTCAGGGTTTGATCGACTGAATGGGAATATTATACAGCAATGTCCTGACATCGAGGTCCAATTTCTGTCGCCTTTGGCTTCTTACCATTGATTTCGCATATAGCATTGGGTTTCTTGATGCTTGCTATGATCTATTGAGCATCCAAACGCAGTAAGTTTAGTGATAATGACGGATAGATGAGTTTACCGCCTGCATTCCTTTAGATGATGCCGTTTTACACCAATTAGTAAGAGCCTATCACCAGAACGTATAATCAACACTATTAATAATGAGCCTATCTCTACCTCAATAACAAGACCAAGCTCCTGATTATGGGCACTCATATCTGAGAAACGTTTGTCCATTAATTTATCAAGAGCGTAGTTCTCAAACAAGTGAGGAAACATTCTAGTCCACAGCAAGGCACGAAATCTCAATTTTCTTTTGATTCTAATGCAGCGAATTAACTCTATTATGGATCCTGTGAAGAATTACTTGGCTTTTGCTTCCTCTGCTTTTTTCTTCTCTTCTTCTTGTTTTGCTTTTTCTTCAGCCAATGCCTTTTCAATGGCTTCTGCTTCTCTTTCCTTTTGTGTTTGTTTTCCTACGATAAAAACTTATTAGCTTAAACTCTTATGCAGTGTTCACCTTTTTTCGAGTTGCCACCTTGAGTGTCCTTTCTCTCGTCCGTGTTGTTTTCCTCGTCTTCATCCTCACTATCTACGGCCTAACATTTCAAGAGACTTTAAAAGACAACTTCTATGCTCATTTACTAAGGCAGTCAATAAACTCTCAAGGTGAGCCCTCTTCGCCTTCGAGAGTCCCTTCTTCGCTTTTCACAATTAATCTACAAAGATACTATGAGATGAAATACCAGGCTTGTCCTGCGATCGCCTTTAGAATGAATCAGATGAGTGATCTATTTGGGAAGTGGCTATGGGTACCTTGCAACAGGATTAAACATTCTTGGCAATAAATCCGGTCGAAACTTCATTAACGGCATCGAATTATTTGCCCAGGGAGTGCTCGCTCCAATACCAAATCTATTTGGTAAATTATATTCCCAAGGGAGGTGCTAAAGTGTTTACTGATTCTGTGGGATCCTTGGGAGGAAAGGCTGCTGCTGGCTCAAATTATTATGAGGCAAATGACCTAACAAAACGCAGAGTAAATTTGGTTGCTTTCATTGTTTATAGATACGATTAAAATTGTTAGTTCGAGTTTCCCACTGACCTGGGCCCGAGTCAAATAAATTGCGTTTTTTCGTTTCGCTCTCTAATTCCAGAACCTTTATTTGCCTTTCAAGTTCTCTATTTTCTGCAGAATAATGTTCTTCTTTTTCATTCGCAAGGTTGCTAGCCATGGATTCCAAAATTTGATTCTGCTTATCTAAACTACTCTTCAACATTTCCGATATTCTATTAGATTTCGGCTTGCTATCATTCTTAGTGAGTTCAAGCAGCTTCAAAATAAAATTATAGTCGGCCAGAGGTCCTCCAGGATTGTTTCCCATATTTATCGGGTTTTGATATGGATTTGCGCCAAAAGGCGGGTAATAAATTGGAGAATTGAGCATCATGCTTGCATTTTGCTGAAATTTGTTTGGGGTAAAATTGGGTGTGCTCTGCATATGAGGTTTTCTCTCGCCAAGGGAACCTCCTCTCCTCTCACTATGAGAACCGCCCCTTCTCTTCGGGGTTTCTATCTCTTCTTTTATTGACGGTGGACGCTTCGGTTGCATTTTCTCGTGGGATTTTTCTTCAAAGAAATCATCCAAGCCGCGGTAGTCGTTGTTGCGTCCTTTCGTGTTAATTTTTTCGAATGCTCCAAGCAGCGCTAGAGCATCTCGCTCTCGATCTCTTGATCTCAATTCTCTGTGACCATGTTTCGGCTGCCACTTCTCGAGTTCCATTTTCTCCTTTTTTTGCCGCTCCACTTCTCTTCGGAGGATTTCTTGTTCATATGCCATTCTTCTCATTTGTTCTTCCTGCATCTGCATATACATCTGCTGTTGATACATTTGCTGCTGGTACATCTTATTCAAATTAATATGTGTAGTGAGTTTCTCGCAAGGTAAGTTACTTGGTTCATGTATTCAAAGTTAAAACCGTCTTGAGGCTGCCCTTGCTGCTGAAATCCACCATTCTCTTGGCCTACAACTTGTCCTGACTGGACTCTAATGTTCGCATCTCTTCACAAGTGGTAATATAAGTATATAATACTGGTTTCAAAGCAGGGGTTACTTCTCTGCGTGGGTAGTCGTTGCAGGCTGCGTATTTTGAGATTTTTCCCTTCGATGCCCAGATAATGTGTCCGTATTTACTGCCTTTTTCTGACTTCGTGCTCTCTATAGAAATCCGTCGTTTTAAAGCAAAGAGATCAATATAGAGTATTACCCTGGTTTCTGACATTTCTCCAATAAATCGGTCTTCAAGAAATTCAGGAAAAATTTATTGCAACTTCTATTGTAAATATTCCAGAAGACTGTTGAGAGAGAGACTGCCTACGACCAGAACTAATAATAATAACAACAATAGCCAGTTGTCATTTTGGTCCCTTCCCCAATTAAACGAAAAAGCGAATTCCAGAAGTGAAGTTAATATTGTACTCTAAAAATTCGCTCTTGTAATTGAGCTAACTAACTTTTAAACCATACTGACTACGGCCTTTGTTCGTCTTTAGAAAGATTGATCTTTAAAAAATAAGAACAACTGTCTCGAGTAATGGCTATCCTATCTGCCAAAAGGGACGGTGCGGAGAGCTTCGAATTATTTCCAAAAATTTAAGCTTCTTTTTGATGGGCTTCGAAATAATTTACAATTAAAATTAGTGAAGGAGAAGAACGACGCAGTTGTCTTCTATAAACTCTCAGTAAGTGTGAAAAGACAGAAAGAAGATTAAAATGGGAAAATTATTGCTTGAATATATCGAAGGAGACAATATTTACACATGCTCAGTGTGCAACTGTCATTTAACAAGTTACAAAGAGCTTTTATCCAAAGTAAACGAAAAATGGTGTTGACAAAAAAGCTAATTGTTACTTTCTTAGGCATTTCGTGGTCGAAGCGGAAAAGCATACCTTTTTAATCATGTGTAAGATCAATAACTATTTTGAGTTTGAACTGATGTGCAATTATCATAGGGTGAATACTACCTGTGGACCAAAAGAAGACAAGCTCTTACTATCGGGTCTGCACGTAATCTGTGATCTCTTTTGTAAGAACTGTCATACCATAGTTGGTTGGAAATATGTAAATGTTTAGATCTTTGCCACTAATAACTAACTTTGTCCAGGATCAAGCTCACGATGAAGCACAAAAATATAAGGAAGGAAAATGTATCTTGGAGAAATCTCAATTGAAGAAAGCTTATTGGACGCTGTGATGATAGAAGAATGCCTGTAGATTATTTTATTTCAATGTCTCATTATTACCGAACTGTTTTTGTTTTTTTCCCCTTATTTAAATGCAGTTTGGTGATTAACTGTTGAAATGTGTATTTGTCTCTTCATGGAGAGAATTTGATTGTGTTATACTCTCTGTGGAGAAAAGGAAACATTAAAATTTAAATTGCAATTCAATCATTGAGGCTTTTTTTTTTGTGATTGCAGCTACTGTTGAATCGTTCAATGTATATACATATATTTCCGAGTGGTGGCTGTTTTAACATAGGTTAATTATCATTTCAAAATTCACACTTAGATAATTGTAATTCGCTTAATTGTGTGCTTGAAGATTGAATCATTACAGAAGTATGAGTCTGAGGCGAGGAATGATAAAGCCCATATTGTGGCTTCTTAGGTATGCTTTTTTTTTTTGATCAGATGACTCTAAGGAAAGAGTAAATTATGGAAGAAGAAGAACAACAAATTCAATAATTTTTCGTTATTATGGCTAAATTTTTAAATTCTGCTACGAAATTTCTTATTTTTAATGACTGAAAGTTGAGATTAAAATACTATTTCAAATTTAACTCCTTTTTTGATAATTCCACATCCTAATCGAAAGTATACGTCCGCTCTTGACTTGCTATTTGCTCGGTTTCAGAGGGTTTGTACCCCCAAAATTGTGCGGGAAAAATGATAATTCTTTTCAAAGTTGAAATTAAATGAAGTAATTATTCGTCAATCCCTCCTTCATGAAATCGAATAGCTAGCGTTCTTGATGATTCTTTATTTTTGAGGAACTTTACTAGGCAGTTTTACCCCGGCTATTCTCAATAAATGCCCGCGTTTCTTAGCAAATTTAATACAATTATAAAAAAAAATTGAGATCCCGCCATGTACTCAGATCCATTTTACCACCTCCCTGGTAAAGACGGCAAAACTGCTCCTTCTACACTCGATTCATATTCGTTTACTAAGACGTATATTTGGAAGCCTAAACTAGACAGTCAGCCTGCTCAAAACAACCACCAATCAACTTTTGGCTTACAAAACACACAAAATCAGACTCAGAATGACCAATCTTTGAAGCTACTCTTTAAGCAGCGGAATACAACACCCGAATCTAGAAACGGAGAGACGCAAAATACATCAAGTGCTCTTAGTAATTTACTAGGAGGAAGCCAAACGCCTACAAGATCGCCATTAAAGCTCACACTCAAGAAAAAGCAGATCACGTTACTTGACCTGTTGAAAAAGAAAGATTTCAAAAAGAAATCCTCATTCGAAACTTCTAACCAAACGCAGCAGGCACCAGAGCAGCATGACCAGCAACCAAAGTCGGTCGACCCCACAATTTCTGATGAAATAAGACAGCAGCAACATCAGATTATGGCTGAAATTGAAAAGCGTCGCCAACTTGAAAAGCAGAAGGTTTACATAACGAAAGAGGAGAAGAAACGGAGACTCATTGAAGAGCTCAAAAAACAAAAGAACCAAAAAAAAGAGAAAGAGATGACTGAAGAAGAACGAGCTAGACTTGTGGTAATTTTCTCTCTAGTTCGATACAAACAGCCTCACTGTGTGCTTCTCTTGAATAGCAACAAATGGTGAAAAATGAAAAGGAAGCGAAACTGCTTTGGAAGAAAAAAATGGAACAGGAAAGAGAACTGAGGTTAAAGGTACTTTTTTCAAGTTTTTTGTAAACAACAAATACTAAACTTGCTATTTATTCTCAAGGCGCTTGCAGATGAAGGCAATCACGTTGAATTCACCCTTCTTGGACGATATCATCAGACCAATGAGAAGCAGGCTCACAATGTGAACCCACTCATCAATCATTTAGTTTCGTATGATTATGGGGCTGAAATTCAAGAGTCTCCAGCTTACAGAGTTCCAAACGATTTCAAGGATTACCATGAATATCGTTCAGTCTTTGAGGTGCGCTTCTGATTCAATTCGCTTCTCTTACATCTCTATTTGCATTCTTAGCCTCTCATGGTAAATGAGTACATTCATACAATAAAAGGGGCAATTCAGCAGGCTTCAAAAGCTAGCAACGCGTCGAAATCCCTGGCTTGCAAGTTCAGGGTGCACACATTAGGAAAAGGAGAAGAAATCACTTACATTGAACTAAAAGAGAAGAAAGATAATAACAGCGAATTCGTTACCAGTGGCTCAAAAGATATCTTCAGTCTCAATTTTGCGAAGAATTATATGATACTGATCTCAAAGACTCGTGAGATTGATATGAAGAAGATAAATAACTTCATGAACCCTAATGAGTTCTATTTTGTTGGCTTCCTCAATACCAGTGACCAAAAGGCCACTGATGTACCTAAAGCAATGATAAAAGTCAACCCAACAAAATTCCAATTGAAGTTTAAAGAAGACTGGCATGATTGCTTCATTTTCCCCCTCGATAAAATCACAACAATGATAAGGTAAACTTCAGATCGATTCGATAAGCTGAATATTTATTCGAATCTGTCTTCATTCAGAGAATTCTTTGCGTTAAAGAGGTTGGAATTCTCCGATGTCTGTAACTCGGTGTTGAAGCCACAAGCAGTTGCGAATATTCATAGTTCAGATAATTATGGTAAAAGAAAAATCCTGATTGCTAGTCTAAACAAAAAATTGTAGAATTATTTGAAAGATTCTTCAGGACAATTAAGAGCCAGTACAATCAGAGCCAATTTGAGTCTATCAAACAGATTTGCTTATCAACAGAAGGAATAAACCTACTTCAAGGACCTGTAAATATCATTAATTATTTTTCTTGGAGACTCATCTGAATCTGTAGCCTGGAACCGGAAAGACTCATACTCTGGTGGGAATCGTTTCTGGTTTAGCACACTATCTGAAAAATTCCAAGACGAGCGCGAGAAAGCATATCATGGTAATTCAATCCTAGAAAAAGTTGAATATAATTCTGCTTCAAAAAGATTTGCACACCTTCAAACACTGCTATTGATGAAATCATCATGCGTCTCTGTACGAGTGGGTTGTATGACGAGTATGGAAAGAGATACAAGCCGAATTTGGTCCGTATTGGAATATTGGATCGGAATCCTCCGGAAATTGTGAGACAGCACTCGATAGAGTACCTCACGCAGCAAGAGATCAATAAGATGAAAGATTTCGATAAAGACGCAGTCAGATGCAATTTGATATCTTTGACTTACTTACCATTCTTAGAACGAGAAAACAATACATCAAATCGAAGAAGAGCTGGTGCGTCTGAGTCAACGGATAGAGAAGCTCAAGAGACAACCTGACGGCGATAGAAAAGAGCTTGATGCTCTGTTTGACAAGAGAAGAGCTCTTTACACAAAATTCCAAGATCACCAGATGATGAGAAACCTTGAAAAGGTACTCGCCTCATTGTTTTTTTAAATTTCTCATTAGTTTCTGTTAGGAAAAATATAACGAGACTGCTCAGAGGATTCTTATGGGTTGCGATATTATCTGTTGCACACTTGGTAGCGCTGGTTCGGATAAATTGGAAGGTTTTAGAAACTATCTTGAAGCTGTGATAGTCGACGAGTCGGCTCAGGTAAATAAGGGTGATGAAGAATAAACAAATACTAATTTATTGTCTAGTGTGTTGAGATAAGCAATATCATTCCACTTCAATACTCTCCAAGAAAATTCATTCTCATTGGTGATCCGAAGCAGCTTCCTGCTACAACATTCAGTCCTGATGCGAATCAGACGTTGTTCAATCGCAGCATGTTTGAGGTACTATCCTCACATTTTATACAACCTCTTAATTCTCTAATTACCAAAAAAGCGTATCTTGCACACTGGCATCACCCCTTACTTCTTGAACGAGCAATACCGTATGTTGCCCAATATCCGAAAATTCCCATCGTTGACTTTCTACGATGATCGGTATGACAACCTCAGCAAACCTCGTTCTCATGATTCAATAGACTGATTGACGCTCAGAGCGTTATGACAAGAGAATTCCCAAATTACTTAGGGAAAATCAAGAACCAAAACGTCCTCTTCATCGACATGAAATTTTCTAAAGAAAAATTAGAGGATATGTCTTACATCAATCAGGAAGAAGCCAAGTAAAAGCAAATCATTCTAATTCTAATATTAAATTGTTTTTCCTCAAAAAAAAAAGATTGGCTATGAAAATCATGAGTTTGTTCATCAACTCGATTCAAAGCGCAAATCTCAATATTAAAGAAAGTCTTGGCATTATCTCTCCTTACAAGAAGCAGGTTCAGCATATTGATAACCTGTTTAGAACCACCTCCAATATCTCCGATTATAAAAAATATCTTGAGGTGAACACCGTTGACTCATTCCAAGTATAATAACCCCGAAAAACACTCTCTTATCGTTTTCAATTCTAACCAAATAGGGAAAAGAGAAAGATCTGATCTTATTTTCTACTGTTAGAGCAAACGCAAATATCAATTCGAATAAGGATCGAGCGAACCTGATCGGTTTCTTGAATGATCTCAGAAGAATGAATGTCGCCATAACAAGACCCAGATTTTCTCTGATAATTATAGGTAACTTATTCATTTCGTGTACGCTGTAAATCTTACACGGTTAACTTATAGGCAACTCGGACACTCTTTGTAGTCATGAGACTTGGAGAAATCTAATCGAATTTTATCACAAGAACGATTATTACATCAATATTCCCACTGCAGCTCACATTGATAGAGCATTCGAAATCATTTTTAGAAATAAAGGAACTGTTCCCCCAGAGTGGAAACGTTTTGAGAATAAAATGCAGTATGGGTCAGCCTTCAAATCAGACAAGAAAAGATTAATGCAGGAATATGATCTCCCAAACTTCTCCGATAAAACGAAAAGTTTGCAAACAAAGAGAAGTCAAGAGTTCAAGATCAAGAAAAGCACTGAAACAAGAGAAAAACCGAAACAACAAATCCCTGAAAAATCACGACCCAGTGAACCAATGGAATTCATTAACCCTTCAACGCCTCAAAAGAAAACATATTCACAATATGAAGCAGCCCTGTCTCGAGAAATAGCGCAGGAGTTTAATCCTCCTGGGTCAGGCTCAGCGAAGAAGGTTAAGAAACCTGAGGAGCCCGAGAACAGCATTTTGATTCCTTCACCAAAATCGACTCCGCAAAATGATAAGAAAAAAGACTCTGCTGTCCGCTCAGCGGGAACGCCTTCTGGCAAGGTCACAATTACAAAAACTGTGGAAGCTGGGGCGTCTTTGATGTCTCTGATTTCTAAGCCCACTGCTTCAAATAAGAAGAGCGCAGATTCAATTATTGATGATATTTTATTCGGCTAGCGATTTGCTGTTTTATGCGAATGTGATCACTTTTAAATAGATAAATAAATAATTAAATATATTGCAGGATCTATCTTTCTGTAATTTCATCCAATACATGCATCTTACAAGTGGTCTCAGCAATGCGTAAAGGCTATCTGTAAATACCAAATATTGAGTTTAGCTTCATAGAGAAGAAAAATTACTTCGGATAACCCCATCTGAAGAGTTGGTGTTCAAAGGCGCCATTTCATCTTTGAAAAGCAAGTTAGAAATTCGGAATATTTCAAACTCAACAGTTACTTTCAAAGTATAAGACCATCTGCAAATCTTTCCTGAAACCTCATATGATCGAATGAATGCTAGATCAAGTCAACAAATCCGCCGCAGTTCGAGGTCACACCTAGTCAAGGGACATTAGCAAGAAACGAGAAGATCCACATTGAAATCAAGATAAAGGTAGTTTACGTCTGGAGGTTTGAAATAAATGGAGTTGTTAGGGCAATAATCCAGCGTCCGCTACACTAGAGAGGATACTTATCGAGAGCATCGAACTTCCAAAAAATTACGATGTAAGAAGCGAGTTCAATTGCATTATTTTTGAAACATTTTGAAAATCAGTTCCAGAAAATCAAATCAGCGCTCGAAGAAAAGGTTCATCTTCCTAAGGAGTCGAAGCAACTCTACGTTTGGATAAATTCGTTTGACATTGAGTTTAACGAATCGCTCCTGAGGAACCCTCCTCTTGAAAGATATAGGAGTATTGAGAGTAATTCAGATGACGGATTTCTTAATGGTAGAAAGGATAAATAAGTACATTATCATGGATTGTAATTTGCTAGAAATAAAGATTGATCCAGAATTGGTGAACTTGCAGTATAAAAATTACTGTGAAGCATTGATTACGAGAATTGAGGAGCAAGACAAATCTATTGTAAACTAATTTCATTACTTAATTATGAGGTAGCTCTGATTCTATCAAGCGTGAGATGCAGCATGAAAGAGATACTTTGCTTCAAGAAATGGCGGAGCTGAAAAGCATTATACAAAAATCTAACGAAAGAGCAAAGAGATTCCGTAATCTTTCTAGCTATTACGTGTGCAGACTCGATTTTGTGTAGGTAAAGGAAATTACGAAACTTGGCACATACTACTTGCTGCCCTGGTGGGTTTGATAATTGGAGCATACCTTTTGAAAATCGATTGATTCGGGCTGAAAGTTTTCATTATATCTTTTTTTGGGATTAAAATAATGTGACAAACTATCATATTGTTGTCAGAGATTTTGATGATTGTTATATGCTTATTATTTTCTTTAAGAATTTCATAGCCTGGATTGGATGCGCAATAATTTTTCTCGCAAAAAATTGGCTTAATTTAGCAAATATTATCTCAAGCAAAGAGTCGAATTGGCTGATGAGACGAACAATTAAACTGAAAAACCTTCCTTATGCCAAGTATTCCGTACAAATGTTACATGCGGTAGATATTTATTATTAGAAAGCTATGAGATGATAATTTTCCAGGCTGCCATAATTTTAATAAATTATGTTCCCATCTCTCGATTATATTTCAAAAGATTTGAATTTGCGACAAGTGTGAATTAACTGATTTGAAAAACTTATTTAAATAGGCCATGATGCAGAAGTAAAGATGGTTAGCTTCCATTCACTTATCATTCTGATAGTTTTGACGATGATTTCCCTTATGATGAATATAAAGCAAAGAAGCCTTTCGGAGCGCACACTCAGTCATTCGGAAACACAAGTAAGAATCTACCGCCATTTCATGGAGGATTAAAGCAGTATTTTGCTTCCTCTTCTAGCCTCTCCGAAGAAACCTGCACTAAAAGGTCCCGGTTCCGCAACAAAGAAAGTAACCTCAAATTCAGAAGCCAAGAGAACTGGATCAGGATCTGCCACTAAAGAAACAGCACTCTCAAAAAAGAAAAACATGCAGGTGCCTCAGCATTCATTTGAAGAAGGAGGGCAATCTGGAAATTTTGGACGCTTCCCACTTAGTCAGATACCAGATATGGGTTCCCCTATATTCGCTAAAGAGCAAGCGCAACCAATGGCAAGATTGAAAGATCTATGCCCAGAGGATAAATCAAAAATTGGTGAATTAATCAAGAAACTTGCATCTGAAAAAGAGGAGAAGGAGAAGCTACTCAACCAATACGTAAGCACGAAAGAGACATATGAGAAAAAGATTGAAACTCTCTTGAAACAGCAAGAGAAACTGCTGAAAGAATCTGAAGAAGCAAAAAAAGAGGTCGCAAACTCTATGAATTTAGTTAAATCCCTTCAGGTTGGAATTCATCAATTTCTGACTCGCTAAAATCTTACTAATTCTCTTCGACAGGCATCAGCTGAAAAGCAGAAACCTTTGCAGTCAAGTTCAGTTTTCAACACAAAAGAAAATGAGCATAAATCTCCACAAAAATCAGAAAAATATCTCTTGAAACCTCCCATAAAAGATTCAAAACCTCCCACAAAAGGGATATTTAGCAATTTGGCAGAGTCTTTTAAGAAGCAGCAGAAAAAGGAGCTATCTGAATCAAGCACTCATTCTGATTATGATGAACCAACCAAAGATGAAAAACCTTCTGGAAGTTCAACAAAACCAACTTCTGATATTAGCAGATTGAAGAATGAAATCGAAGAACTTACATTAAGCATTAAAGTAAAGTTTCGCGAAATTTATGATAATCTCACTAAATGTTACTAGAGCCTAAGCATTTCCCCAAAAGGTTTGCAATCCACTGGTTCAGAAAAAGGCAGCACAAAAAATTTGTTTGCCTCTCTCGGAAATAAAGCCGGCTCCCCCAGTAAGTTTGTACAGGAAGATCCTCCATCTATGGAGCGAGAAGTACAAAAGCCAGTCCAAGATAAAACTCTGGGTAGTTCAAAATCGGAAGCTCAAAAGAAACCAGCAGCGAGCAAACCACCTATTCTTTTAAAAAATTCAAGCTCTGACGTTCAAAAGAAACCTCTCCCAGTTGTCAATTCTTCCAGCGATGAGGATGAAGATGAGGTGGAAATCGCAAGGAAATGGCTAAATATGCGGAAAGAAAAAATTAAACAAGTGAATGAAGCGATTGAACAGGGAAAAAATGATGCTGACTACGATCAGCCCCCAGCGAAAAAAGGAACGCAATCTTATCGTGATCTACTCAAGCGTGAAGCTCAAATTCCTGCAAAACAAACAGAAAATGTCTCTCAAAAGCCTGAAAGTAATAATAACATCAAGCGAACTCTCATTCCAGCTCCAAAAACTCAAATTGCGGACGATGATGATGAAGATGAAGCCGACATTCAACCTCAAAAGCTTCAGAATGTTGCAGAGAGTCTTCCATCCCAATCAATTTTGAAATCATCAACTCCACAAAAAAAGCTCGTGATAAACTTAGATGATATTGATGAAGATAAAATACACGAAATACATAACTTGCTTAATAGCAAGCTTTCGGAGCTCTCAGGAAAAAAGAAATCACCAGGAGGAAATGAAAAGAAATTCGTATTGAGTGCTGGAAAAGGATCAAAAACAACTCAAGATTCGAACGCCATGTCTGGCAGGGCACCATTAATGAGTTCAAATGTCTTTAAAGAAGATTTATTTAATCAAAATTTGGCTCAGTCAGGGTCGCTGTACAATGGAACGCCCCAAAACTACGCACAGAAGACGCAAACGAGAATGAAAGAGGAGGAGTTAGAGATTCATGACCTTGAAACCGATCGGATCAGTCCTGAGCAAGACTCAATCCACCCCGAAAAGCAGGAGATTAAGTCGATCAATAACTCTGAGATATTTCCAGAGAAAGTAGCAGACAAAAAGCTCGCTGAAATTGATAGACTTTATGAGGAGAAACTTAAAGAATATTTAAGTATTCGAGACAGGATGTTGAACTCACTGGGTACTCAAGGAGAGGAAAGAGCAAAGCCGAAAGTCGCTGCTGCATCTCTCAAAGACAGCAGTAATTCAAAAATTAATACAATTGAATCTGCTCCAATCAAAGAATACGAAGAAAGAACGATTACTTCAGGAAGTAAAGATTCTCGCATCACAGCGAATTTCTCGAATAATCCAGGCACAGCAGAGTCTGCCAGGTTTAACGCATTCACTTCGAGTGGTTACCCTGGCAAACCGATCGAAGCCACCAGAGATGAATTCTTGCACTCAGGAGTCATATGGCCGGACTCAAAACCTCAGGAATCTACAACTCGCACTTTCCAGCGAAGCGGGGATGTGCGAACTCTTGCAAGACAATTCGCTCGGTCAGAAGTTGACAATGATCTTTTGCAATTAAACGACGATTTTTATGATGACCAGTTGTTCGACATAGTTAACGAAATAGAGACCACAGGTCCTAGTAGAACCACGAAGAAATCTACAAAACAAGAACCATTACACATGGCTTCATTACAGGCAGAAGAAGTTTTCGCTCCACAGAGTTTCAAGAAAAAAACGAAGGTAGATGAGGAATTTGCTGAGTTGTTTAATACAGTAAATAAACTTTTTTGGTCATATACTTACCTATCTTGTATTCAAACTCATTAGGTCAGGACAATTACGGGAGACACTGCAAAGAAGTCGATTCCTAACCTAAGCAGCCATAAGCGGGATCTTAATACTCTCTTGCTCTCAAACAAAGATATGAGTGATTGGGTATTGAGCAAATATACTGTCGATGATGAAGATGAGCTGACCTCGGCCTTTACTTCAGAGGCGCCGACCACTCGAAACAATGGAGGTTCAATCAACTTCCATAAAGCAAAAACTGGGACGGCAAACAATTCTTATGTGGAAAGCGATACTTCTATTCTTCTGATAAAACAACGACTTAACGAGATGTCTGGAAAACCAGACAGTGGTTTTAGAAGGAGCAGGGACAGATTATTTTGATAAATAGATTAGAGCTACCTTTGTTGAAGTTGCCTTTGACGTTATGTGATTTATTTTTATTGAAGGAATATAAAGTCTCTTCTTTTGAATTGCCTTCAGCATTTTAATGAGCAAATTTCAATTTATAAGGAGTGTAAAATTCCTTTATACAACCAAACAATCAATCAAATGGATAAATATCTCTCTATTTGAGCATTGACTGATTCAAATTTTTTGTAACCAAAAAAAAATGATTGGAAACCAATATAATGTATGAGAATTAAGCTCGTGTCTTATTCGATTTCATAAATGAGAACACTGCCTTGAGATCTACTTTATCGTACTCGCATTTCTTGAGAACATTCTCTTCGATAAACATCTAAATTCGCCAAGCAAAGTTCGTTACTTCATCATTGAAGATATATAATCCTTACCTTAACGTAATTGAAGAATTCGACATCCAGTCTGTCAAGCTTATTCTGATGAATTAAAGGAACCCTGGAATTTATTCAAAAAAGTTAAGTGACCCGTAGAAAGCCATGGTCTTTTTACCTGCTGGTGTCAAACACATTTCTCAAGTATTTGATGTTATCGAGGATATGCTTCTCAGAGTAATCGATTGTAAACTCTTCTTCACAAGTGCGGCATCTAAATATCAAAAGGGATTTAGGATATTTCAAATTATGGTTTTGTTATACAATTTGTTTGTGAGATAGACAGAGTGCGTTTGAGCCGCGCATCTATAGCATGTGCGTCGGTTCTGGTAGTATGCTTTATATTGGTTTCTTAGTATCAGTTGCAGCTTATTAAGAACGGTTTTGTGATCAACCTTCACTCCAGTGTTACACTATAATAAGAAAAACCATTAGACGCTGTTCTCTTTGACAAATAAAATTTTACCTTCAGGCAAGCCAATGACAAGGTTGGAGAATCTTGATGCAAAAGGCCTTTCAGAATCCAGTTGTTGCCACAATTTGCGCAGTTCAATTTGATCTCAACTTCCTTGTCGTGTCTGATTTCCTCTCGGTATTCGGTGAAGCTGGCCATGTATTTATCATCTTCATAATCATTATTTCTAGTAAGAGTGAGAAAACTACATTGACAAATGTTATTTATTACCTAGTTCCCATACTTTTGTAGCGACTGGGGTCAATGCCGAAACATTCAGCCATATAGGAGAGTGAGATGCCCGACACAACACAACAGATTCTAGTCAGAGGAGGCATCACCTGCTGATGCATATACCACTCTTTATCAACCTCAATCTCGCCTTTCTTTGCAAGTTCTTCGAATTCTTTTGGATGGTACGACCTCATTGCAATTCCATTGTCATGCTGCACATCAGTCTTTGAACGACAGACAATGTAAGGTATCATGTGCATTATCAGGTTTGAGTCCTTTTCTCCTCTTTCCTTGAGTCTCTTAGCAACCTGTACATGAGGGAGATTTTTGGCATCAGGATAATCATTAGGGTGCTTGGTCAGTTGCTTATTGATCACGAAATCATAGAGCGGAACACGGTCATCCCTGATATCGCTTCCCAACTTCCTCATATACTCGTAGATAGCTGAGATAGCCTCATCAGTAGTATATTGAGCTCGACCCTCCTCAATAGAGTTGGCACCCAGGATCTTTTCCAAAATATACCTCGAAGAGTTCTTGGAAAGACCACACCAGTCTCTTCTGACCATATCAACACCTTTTATTTCCATTACGAATCGAGGGATTGGCTTCTGCTGTGAGACTTTGAAGAAATCGCCGAGGTTTTCAAGTTTCTTGGCAGCGTACTTTTTCTTCTTGAGAAGAAGCAAAGGCATGAATATGCCATCGATATCTATCTCCAAGCACTGATAGCTTTGATTGATGATACCCTTGATCTCTCTACCGATTCTAATCGCATCAGCTACCACTTGAGTTCTGGAGTTGACCATGATGGAATCGGTATCTCCGTAAATAATATCGAAGTTCAGTTTTTCTCGTACAATTTTCACAGAAGCTTCGAGAATTCGTCTACCACAACTTGTGATTGCGGCTGCGATTGGTTTCGCATAGAAACGAGAGCTTGAGAAACCGAGACAACCATACATGGAGTTCGCAACCAGTTTGAAAGCCTTCTGCTTGATATCCAAACTCTCTCGCTTCTCTTCGTCTGTTTCTTTAGAGAGAGCGTTTTTGACGGCTCTTCTCTTCTCGACCAAAGCCTGAATGACTTTCGGAAGGACACTTTTCTTTTTGCATTCAGGGTCAGCTTTCATCTTATCAGCCTCTGCGAGAAGGGCATTTATGTCCAGATCGTTATGATCTCCGTCGGGTTGGCCCCCACCACCGGTCGATTCTGGAAGCTTTCCAACTTTGCTTATTGCTCGAGGATCGACTGGATCTCGCTTAAGCGTTGTGAAACAGATTTGGTACTCTTGTATAATGGATGGGTACAAACTGTTGAAATCGAGTAGAAGTGTGATTTGCTCGTGCAAACCGGCCTTAGGCTCAAGCACCAGACCACCAGCATATTTCTTTTTATCTTTCTTTTTTTGTTTAGAGATGATGACTTCATCGTCCATGTAAAGGGTCTTATCATCCTGTTTTCCGCCGTTGAAGAATTTATCTGGATAGATATATTTTCTTTGATGAAGCTCATGCATCAGCAGCATCTCGTTACGTTCAGCTCTGGAATTCTGCAGAGACCGAGCCCAAAGATTACCTCCGATGCAAGTAAGCTGCTTTGTGAGAGGAATGATTTGGAGTTTAAGCATGAGTTGCATAGTTATGAAGGCATCTTTTTCTGTATGGTCGATGAGTTTCATTAGGTACCCAATGTCTTTGAAATAGATCTCCATGTACATCGAGTCGACTTCTTCTCGCGCCGTTTTTAACTGGCGCTCTGCCAAATGGGTTAGATTATAATCTGTCTCTCGGACAAGCTCTCGTGAGCTGAGGTATGTATCACAGACGAGTCTTCCACCGGTGACCCATCGAGCACGCTGCATAGCTGATCCATTGGAAAGCGCATCTTCACCTTTCTTTAGACGTCCAAGACGAGACCAATTTGAAATTTTCAGTGCTTTGATACGAGCGATGAGTGTATCAAGCACTGAGCTGAATGCGTCGTGAGCAACGATGACATCTGGGTCCATCTCGAATACTCGGTTGATAAAATGATTTATCAACCCTGCCTCACTGGACTCCACCTGAACTTGCACACCTTTTCTCTTTGAAGTCTCTTTTTTGAGATAATCGAAAGAAAAGTTTGAATCGATCTTCCTAACGATTGAAAATTTGTGAGTATCTCTTCTGGTGGTATTGGAATCGATATCGACTGCTGAATGGAGCACACATGAAATCATTCCGAGTTCCCAGTTCTTCAAATTCTGTTGTTTTAGGGTTTTGATCGCAATGCTTAAAACTTTAAGCAGTGGTGGAGGTTTAGTGATTTCTTCATCTCTGAAAACATCCTTCTTCGATTCTACCTGGAATTCGTACTGACACCAAGACATTTTCTCATTTTTAGCGACAGCTCTTGCACCTTTGACACGTACCCAACCTGGACCTCTGATCTTTCTCTTGATTAAGAAGTTTTCAAGAGGAGTCCAACTTGTACCTGTTAAATAAGATGAATAAGAAGAAAGCAAAGAGTAGAATGTTACCTAACACGTAGCCAAAAGTTTCTCCTTTTAAGTCTGCCTTTGGTGGAGTATAAGTGGCAGGGTACAGAAGCTTAAGGTACCAATTCGCACCGTCAGGAATTGGGAGCTCGAAAGCATACTTTCTCACAACAGGTTTACAGTTAAGTTGTCTCTTTTGTGAAGGGAAGATATTGTTCCAAGTGTCCCATAATTCGCTTCGGATTTTCTCACACTAAGGAACACAATAACCGATTACAGATCCTAACGGGGTAGAATTTAAGTTACGGCGTTGACCCAGTACTCTTTATCAGAAAATGGTCTCCTATTCGGATTATCTCTACTGAGTTCCTTCGGAACAAAATATGCAACTCTCTCCATGTTATTCACGGTGACGCAGCAGCTTACATAGCTTGAGCTCCCTGGAATTTGGACCTATGATGAAAATCTTCTTAGAGAGATGTTTATTGCATGAAGCTCACCTTTCCAATAAGGAATAGTTTGTCTCTGTGTCTTGGATTCTCAAAAACATCAACGAGATACATCACTAAGCTTCCTAAACAAATCGTTTGTTGTGAGCAAAACACGTTAATAAAGCTGAGAGGCTGTTACCATCGCTTTCGAGGACATTCTGCATTTGCTGTGATGTCATAAACTTGGTATCCACTTCTTGAGAAAGCTTCACATTATTCGACTCTTGAAGCTCCCTCCATTCTCTCTCACAAGCACTGTTAGCCAGCTCTATTTTTGAAGGAGTGTCATTTTTCTTCTCATCTAACATAGCTTTATGTTGTTGTTGCTGTTGCAGCAGCTCTTGCTGAAGCATCTCTTCGATGATCATACTTTCAGTCTTGATTGGTTCTATAGAATTTTGTTAGCACAACTTCAGCCTAACAAGAAACAGTTACCCTGAATTTCAGGATCTCCCAGTGGCACCTTATTCGACTCTTTAATCTCATTTTGGAAGGATCTTCCATCGAATTTAGGTGGAGAGTCTTTATTAGCGCTTGATATTCCCACTTTGCTTAGCATCTGCTCGGTTTTGCGAATTTCCGACGTGAACTCTTCTCTTGTTCTTTTCTTGGCACTGGTATCCTCAATGTCTAGCGCTTTCTTGTCATTCTGACTACTCTGGTTACTGGTAGCCCCAATGTTGCTCTTGCGGAAGGCTGACAGAGGAATGTCATATTGCATTTTGATTCTGTCTTCATATCGAGTGAAAACCGAATCTGCCCCCTTTAATTGTTGGATCTCGAAAGACGATTTATTGTAATCGCCTGCCGTTTCGACTTCATCCCAAACAGAGTCCATGAGCTTCTTGCTTTCATCAACGTCAATCTTGGTTTTGATCTCCTTCTTCGGTTGAGAAACATTATCAGGTTTCCTTGTTGGAGCTTTGTTCGCATATTGAAGGAGTGTGTTTCCTTGAGACATCTTCGCTTTCTTTTGATTATTTTTCCCTTTTCCTTCATAGCGGTCGTCGTAGTCATCTTCGTCAGAAACCTCATGATATTGTCTGTCGAACTTATCATCACCACCGACAATAAAGTCTCTAAGGTCGTCTTCACTCTCGTCACCGTCGACATAATCGTTGTCTTCTTCTTTCATCTCGGTTTCTTGATGGTACTAATGATAAAATGGTGTTAGAAGTCGATCAAAAAGGCTAATTTACTTTATATTGTGCGATACGTTTCTCTCCTCGTCTAGCACGAGCAAGCTCATCAAGTGCACTTAGTACTTGTGCCTTTTCTCCTGGTTTCTTGACTTCACGCTTTCCACTGGAATTCATTTCTTGCAAATTTTGTTTGTAAATATACGCGGTTTAAATTTCTGAAATTTAAATACCGGGTATCTAATATCAAGAAAGGCGCCAAAATCAATGCGATTTAGGCGTAATTTTTTCTCAAAGCGGTAAAACTCAAATTATCTCTTTGCCACCAGAACCAGATATCTAGATGATTCAAGAAAACCGCAAAATTCAAATCCCTTTCGAACGATTTAGCCGGATTCAGTGCAGCACAAGATCGTGAGCTGATATCAGTTTGAATTTAAATCAAAACAATAGGCATAAGTGAATCTAAGGCTACGACTAATTTTAAAGTGTTGCACCTTTTATTCACTTCTATTCATCGCCTCGAAGAAACAAAAAACAACAACAAACAAAAAACAAAAAGGAAAAACCACTCAGATAAAACTGAAATCATATCCACCAGGGTTCAGATACTCCATATTTGTTCTCAATTTGGGCTTAAGAGGATCATTTTTGGAAAATGTGATTCTACATTAAACCAATCTGACTGCAAAATTCAATTGCCAAAATCATAAAATACGAGAAATCAAATAATTACATTAGGACCTATTGTCCATGATACAGAAACAAAATGACTGATAAATTATGTCAATTATTTTTTCATCTCAATAATTAGAAATTAAATCAAATTGCATTCTGAAAGCTTTTCCTGGCCTTTTGAATGAACTCATCCGACTTCTTTGAGTTTCCTGCTTTTTTATGAGCTTCAGCCAGATAAACATAAAGCTTTTGCGCGAACTTCCCGCTTGGTCTAGTTTTCACCGAGCCATCTTGATTCTCTAAGGCTCCGAGGAGCTCCAGAGCCTTCTTCGTATTGCCGGATTTTAGATACTCTTGGCCCAGTTCCAGCTGTAGCAACTGAGTCTCGGGATGGTCTTTACTAAAGTTAACTTTCCAAATCTTCAGAGCCATTTCTAACAAAGAAATGCCTGTTTTCGGATCTTTCATTTGCAGATATGTCCGCCCTAAATTTCGGTAGCTATTGGAGATCCTTGGATGGTTCGCGCTGAGAGTTTCTATTCGAATTGATAACGATTTTTGATGGTAAATCAGGGCCTTTTCAGGCTCATTCAGATCTGAAGAGATCACTCCTAACAGTTCAAGCAAATCAGCGACTTCAGGACAGTCTTCCGATTGAAATACGGCGTTTATTTCGAGGCTTTTGAGAATTACCTCCTTGGCTTTGATAAACTCTTTTTTTGCTTTATAAATGTGACCCATTAGTATGAGCACTTGTCCTTCTTCAGAAGAATTAGGGCCTTCTGTTTCTTTGTATACTGCGATAGCTTCCTTCGCTGTTAGCAGAGCTTCTTCATATTTTTGGGTGACTAGGTGAAGCTTAGCAATATTTGTAAGTACATCTCCAATGTTAGGGTGATACATTCCATAGAGACTCCTCAAGATGTGAAGAGTGAATTTTAAGTTTTCAAAGCTCTCCATATTCTCACCTAACGCGAATTGGATTATTCCAATCTTATCGCAAGCGTGAGCGATATCCGAAGGCTTCCCATTCCATTTCTGGAGAATACTCAAGAAGGTGTTGAAACAAGCCAAAGCAGCTCGGTACTCTAATTTTTCATAAAAGACCTCTCCGTCGGCAACAAGGTTATAACCAGCTTCTATCTCCACTGTCCGTTTGGAATCTTGGCTGTATGTTTCTATTATGTTCGCCAAGGTTTCTGTAACTTGATCGATGTGTGGACGGTTATAAGGCTCGAGAGATACCATAGTCTCAAGCAGGTTTCCAATCTCCCGGTTCACTTCCTTCTTCACGGTAGCAACCATCTTTGCGAGTTCTTGCTGATATAGTCTGCTTCGAGGCGAGATAGCTCTGATGACATGCGTGTCCTGCTTGAATAGTTCGAATGCTAAAACTCCCAGACTAAATACATCGCAAGCGAAATAATCAATGTTTTGACTCTCACTAGCTTCAGTGTCCTTCTGCTCGGGGGCGATGTAGAGCATGCTTCGGACATTTTCAGTGCTTAAGTCATGATGTGAATTATTAAGTTTAGACCCTTGGAAATTTTCGAAATTGGCAATTTTGTAACTTCCTTGGGATTTATAAATGTTTGCTGGTTTCACTCTTCCGTGGAAAAAATTAAATTTGGATTTTACGCTGAAAAGGGCATGGGCAATTCCATACAAAATGTTTAACGCGTCTAGAAAGCTGAATTTTTGTTTTTCCAAGAATTCGTCAGAGAGAGTCGTTTCCGCCAATTCGGTCCCATAATAGACAAGATACGGTTCCTCCTTTTTACTGGTTTGTATGTTAACGAGTGGGCAGATATTAGGATGCTGCAAGCTCTGAAGAGAGGTTAGGACTTCGTAGCTCATATCTACTTCCTCGATTTTTGAGCAACTCAAGACTTTAATGGAAAGCTCTTGCTCGTTCTCGAGGCATTTACCGAGCAGGATCGACCCTTTCTTGGGGTTCGTCGCCCAAGCTAGGCCCCTGAAGGAAGGAAGACATGGAAGAGAGATCTCCTCATTGAGGAATGACTGGAATGAATTGCCAGGATCCATGTCGCAGTTTTCTGGTGGATTTGTTTTGATTGCGAAAAATTGAAATAATTATAATCAGAAGGAATCGAATATCCAATTTTATTTAAATTAAAAAGGGTTTATTTAGCCATTAAATCCTGCTGGCATTCATTCTTGAGTAAATTAAAGACATTATTTGAGGCACGTATAAACGGTAACTCGAAATTTCTGGTAAGTCGAGCCTGTAATATAATTTATTATCGCAAGAGCTACCAAAATATATTTAATCGAAGAGGAAGATCTCAAAAATGCTAAAATAAAATTCCTTAGTTTCCATATAGCAAAATTCTCATAAGATTGAACTGAAGTCTTGTGTGTAAATCCGTTCAAAGTTGTTAAGATAGACAGCGAGATCCTTGCTGTGATCCAAGTAGATTGGTGGATGAAGACAATAGAAAATTCTCGAGCACTATCATGTCAGTATCGTTGTTGTTTCTTGAAGATTAGCCAGTGCTGAGTCTCGAATGGGAGAAAGTTGTAGCGGAAGCTCGTAATGGCATGAAATACGAGTAAATTCCGTAAATTACGGGAATTTTCCCTTTTTATTAGGAGAAAGTGACAAAAAGCGAGTCTACCAAGCCCCATATTGACATTTCTCTAAGTGAAGTACAAGGATTCAGAATACCAGCTCAAAATAATTCGGTTAATTCAGAGCAATTATAGTTTCTCCAGGTCATCCAACATGTACCACATTGATAGACAGTAATTAATTAATATGGAAGAAACCGGATCCAACCCGTAATCGAATAGAAACTATAGCTATGATAGATAGTCACTATATAAAGAACTGCCAAGGCACTTCATTTCAGTTTGGTTTTATCACAAAAGAAAGAGACTTCATTGAAATGGCCTCTGATTTCGTGTTCTCAGACTCTTTCCCATGCAAAGTCGTTATTGGAATATCTTGATTACTCAAATCCTTCAGTTCCTGGCTAGTAGCAATGGGCACTGAGTCAGAAACCCTGAGTTCTCCCAAGTTAGGTTGTTTAGATTCTGGATTAGAAATTTCTTTGCAGATTACTGCCTGAAGTTTCTGGCTTTTTTTCCGCTGTCGAATGGTTTTAAGGTCTTTATATGCAAGAGGAAGGATCAACAAACCTCCTACTAAACAGAATCCTAGAGAGTAATAGTGATTATTGCAGTCCTGTCATAATTTCTGAAAAAAGTACCTGCATATACCCAGAAGAATTCTTCTTCGAAATAAGGGATCAGCTTGCTTACAATAGCAGCAAAGATTGATCCAAAGCCATCCTTCATACCCGGAATCGCCGATGCTGAGTCTTTATCTTCGCAAGTTCCCTGTTAGATCAAAATGATAAACGTTAGATTATGTTTGCTCAATCGTAAAAGCTACCAATTCAGCAGCTACACAGGCTATAATGTAGTTACAAGGCGCTCCAAGGCAAATTCCAGCCAAGAATAAGAAAACTGCGAAAAGTGCAAATCCTCCTTTTGTTAGTGTACCGAGAACAATGAAAACTGCAATTCCAGCAATAAAGTAAAATGGTATCACCAATGCTCTAGAAGTACCGAGGATAAGCAAACGTCCTGTGAGCTAGTGTTTATACCTTGATTTCAGTTGATCTGCGATCAATCCAACAGTGGCTGCTCCTAGGAGCTGTCCAAGGGTAAAGCATAGCTGGAGCCATGGGACTTGCTATAGAAGAGAATATAGTAATTAAGAAAATAGCTTAAACAAGTAAATTAGTGTACACTCTTCGCATCAAATCCAATAATATTCTCGAGAATGGTTGGCAGCCAGAAGGCAATTCCATAGACCAGAGCTTTCGCAATTGCAAAGCAGAGGATGTATATAGGAAGGCTAGAGGGAAAGTTAATTCCTTTTAAAAAGAGAATGTTTTCATTTACCCAGGAAGTTTCCAAACTCCAAAGAAATGTTTTATCGTATCCTTGATCTTCCTACAGACTGATTTCTTCGGCACAACTTCATCTTTAACTTCGACAACTGTGTTACTTAATGTTTCTTTGTTTTCAACTATATTTTTTAAAACAGATCAATTGAGAACTGTCTCGGAAGTAGTCACCTTCTTGAAATTTGGCTTCCTTAGGATTTTGATACTCAAAGCAGAACATCAAAATGATGCAAACTATCATGAAGCAAGCACACACTAAAATTGGTCTTGTCTAATGATCGCAATTGTTAAGCATGAATTTATATGATGATATATTACCCAGCTAGTGTTGACATTTGGATCGTACAACCTTCCTGAGATTTGTTGACCTACAATATCTCCCACTGCTGGACAAGTGCTGTAGAATCCCTGAAAAAACATCAGAATGACATTCAACCTGTGATAATTTTACCATTATCGTTTTCAGGTGACTTCCTGCGAACCAGGCTCCTAGTATAGGGATATGACTTGGCCATGCCTATTAATCAAGATAAATATTAAAAAAACACAAAAATTTAAATATACCGCAGATTCTCCGATCCCACTAACCGAGAAAGCAACAATCATTATTGCCTGATTAAGCACCTGCGTCCATCCAGTGATTGCGATCACGATATATCCACAAAAAGCAATAGACATACCAATGCAAAGAGAGTATCTCTTATTCGACTTATCACCAATAGCTCCCCAAAACATGATACCAATTCCGTAAACCATGAGGAAAATAAAATCAAGGGTCCCAAGGAATGACGTATCCCAATGCAAGTCATCACGAACATGAGGTTTTACGGAGCCCCAAGAGGATCGGAGACTATGAAGACAAGCATATCCAAGATAGGCGACTACAAAGACCCTCCACTTGAAAAAACGTCCTCGGCATGTTTTTAATGCAGGATAAGTCTCAATAGCTGATTTTGTTTGTGTCTTTAAGACAGCCATCTCTGATTATTCGCTTTTAGATCAAATTTAGAATTATTAATATGCTGACATTTTACTTGCTAAATAGAGGGAAAAAACTAATTTTCGTTTGGACTGAAAAAAAAACAAAAAATCATGTTAAAATTATTTCTTTATTCTACATTAGATCGAATTCAGTAATTTTTATTCTTAGTACATCAGAATGCTTCTAATTCAGCAATTGCAAATATTACAGTTCAGGGCAAGTGTTTGAATCTGATCGAAAATGCACAGAACTGCGTTAAGGGGCAATACAGTAGCCTCTAATTTAATATTATTAACTTACCGTTCTGATTGGAAACCTGAGCAAATATTGTGCCTGGAAAAATATGAAATGACACTAAGATGTTAAGAATGAGAATACAAATAACATTCAAATTTCCAACCAAAAACAAAAAAAAAAAGAAAAAGAAAAATCAGTGAACTCTTCTCCTTCTCTCCACTTTTGGATGGCAGCTGCACAGACCCTTTTAAATTCCAGAAGTTCTCCAAGACTTGAACGAATGGCTAAGCTTTCCGTTTGCATCGAAAGCTTTTAATAAAGTGAATTGCTTTATTTTTCCTCTTAGTTGACCATAATCTCTCAAGCAGCAACTTCTTGGAGAGAGAGAAAAAAAAGACATAGAGAAGCAATCATATTTGACTTTGAATCTCTCACTCAAATTCTCTAGCAGGCACCATTATTTTAAAAGCTTTCTCAGTAATGAATATTTGTCGACAAACATTTTTATTATTTTAAACCAAATCCTTAAGTAATTATTCAATTACTCTCTGTTCATCAATTACAAATGATTGTTGTTGCGATTTCAGGAGAACTTAACGTTGAAAAAATCTATCCAGATCGAAGATAAAGACGTCATTGTAGGACATCTTATGTCGATCACCTCCGAAAATAAGCAGTTGACCTTTGTATATAGTTGCTGAATGTCCGTCTCTGGCACCTGCTCTTCGTCCATGTACCTTTCCATCCTTCACCGTTGGCAACCGTTTTATCGTTTCAACAAGTTTAGGGGTGATAATCGTACCTCCTTTAGGGAGCAAATCAACGTCATTTGCTTGATTTTTCCCAGCAAACCCGACTTTAGCAGTTATGGCCTCTAATGAATGTTTCATAGTCTGGGTTGTTGGAGAAGGTCGCTTAAAATGTTGGATGAGCTTTGGATCAACAACTTCAAACTTGTCAAGCAGCGTTCTCTTTGTTAAAAGGAACTGCTTCATCTTTCGAGCTTGCTTTTGTTGTACTGTGGGTGAGAGTGCTTCACCCTTTGACATGGATTCATTCATAACAAATGAATAGGTAGTATCTCCTTGGCTTTTCTTTGGGATTCCAAGTGACAATTGTCTACCATGTTGAGTGGGAGACCTTCGATTTGAGCGTGTAGGACTCTTCGATTTTTTGCGAATTGAGGCTGGCGACATGCTTTCGAATTCACCATATCTTGTTTTCTCAGGAACCTTGCCTGCAATGCTTTCCATCTCGATGATTTCCCATGAAGACGTCTCAGTGTCGAACGCCATTAGATCATCTCTCTCATGAGCTATATCCTGAAATCCTCCAAAGAGGATAATAGTCTTGTCCTTGTAGACATTCATAGTATGACCGAATCGTGGCTAAGTGTTCAGAAACATTAAATATTAAGTTAAATTCTCATGGAAATTACCTCAGGCATGATTTTCCCGTTGAGTTGGATGCGTTGCCATTCACAGTACTTGAGATCGAAACCCCACATATCATTCAGTCGTTGATCATTATCGGCTCCTCCAAATACGTACAGCGTTGACTTGACAATGGCAGTTGATTGGCCGCTTCGAGGTTCTGGAATATTCGAAGTCACTTTCGGTGTGTGAGGGAATAAATTGGTCCAAGTCTCCTTTTGGAAGTTGAAGGACCAAACTTGATTGCTATGATCAGCGATATTATCTCCGATGAACCCGAAGCTGATGACCATTTCATCGACACTATCACCATCGGCGTAGTAATTGCAACTGTGTGAATGCACAGAATTCGGCCAAACCTGTTCTTTTCCTCTGGGCCAATACAGTTTCCAAGCACTTTTCAGGAAATCAAAGACCCACAGTTTCTTCGTATTTTCTATAGAAGAAGTCTGCCCTCCAAAAATATACCATTTACTTTGCCAGAGCAGTCCAGTGTGTCTACACAAAGCCCCTTTTGATCGTTATAAACTCCTCTTCATGTAGAAAAAAGTCTTACCAGGGTGCATATCAGAGGTAATTTTCACAGGCTGCCATGCCGACAAATTAAAATCTTCGTTAATCTTCACATATTGAAAATCACTCATTCTCCCTGTATTCAACTCGTACCCTCCGTAAACATATAGCCTATGAGAGCACGATCAGCCGTTTGATGAAGCGATTAAACTACTTATTATCAAAAACCACGGACGTATGATAGCATCGCTTAGCAATATTCTTGCCAGGAACTTTTAATTCAGTCCAATGCTGGTTTTCCACGCCTACCGTTGAGATGTCAAGCTGAGTGGGACTGCTCTTCTCGCGGTTGTTTTCACTAACACCCGTCAAGATAAACGTATTGTTCAGCCCTCCTGATCTATCTCTTTCAGGACTCGCTCTGAGCGACGTATTCCTTTTCGCTGGACTTCTTTCCTTGGGAGGAGGAGAATCTATAGACCCGATCATTGGAATCAAATAGTGAAAGAAGGCGCCCTACCTGGTTTCAACATCTAAAATTAGTTAGTTCTTAATTCTGTTACAAATAATTCAGCTTTCTTTTATTTATTCATGAGGCAAATTTTTAAAGTTTTATTGGTAAGTTCATGGATACAGATTATGAGAGATTTCTTCGAATATATATGATTGATATCAAGAAATCTACGTTTTTCATAACTCTGGGCGAGTGTCAGTTTCTAGAGAGTCATCTAAGACAGTTATAGGCTGTGTCCTTAGCTCAGTGCCTCTAAAATTGAATACGTTTATCGTTCGAGTGGTAGACTGTTTAGTTCTTTCACGGACGAGAAGCCCTTTAAAGACACGGATCAAGTAAATTCCAAAGCATATCGCAGCGAACATCATTAGATAATGCAAAATCTGGCTCCTTTCAAATGAACGGTGTGTTGGCAAGCGACAATATTTCTTCAAGCTGAAATCGTATTTATGTTGCTTCCCTATGAATGATACTTTGACTGGAGTTGAACCTTCTTTTAGGCAGGTATATTCGAGTACCATATGCTTAGGTTCCTTCGTTATGGTCGCGTTAGTTTCAGGAAGATCTAAGATTGTCGGCTCGATCCTGGATTTATCGTAAGAGAGCTCGATATCAAAAGTAACATTTGGAGTGTCTGTATCAAGACCCGCAAGAGAGGTTGACGGATCAAGGTAGACAAGAAACTCTGTGGCGCCTATTTCCCAAGGAACTTCGTACAAATGAGTGACACTTTGATCCGACTTTACATGAAATTTGCTTTGAGTTCTTCCCAAACTCATAACGTCTTTTCTCAGTAAGGCAGTTTCCACGATCAACGGCAAGTCTCTCTCAAGGTTGGCTATCTTACTACAATCGGCATAGAATGGGATCTCAGCGTCTTCGTAGGGAGGAGCATGAAATGAAAAAATGAATAAAACGAGAGGGTTTTCCTTCGGTAAGGTTTCACGGGCTTTACAAAAGAGGGTAAGAGTAAGAGTAACTGGGTTAGTTGACTCAACTATGTCGCCCTTCGCGCTATCACCGATCAATTCAGGCTCGAGATGAGGAGAAGAGCGTGGTGTCACTACATTCAATGAGACAATTGGTTGCGGGTGTGCAGGCTCTGAATCGATAATTAATTGCACTTTAGGCTTTTCGAAAATGATTTTTTTATGATTCGGATCAGTAATTGGAACCAGCTCTGATATCTTATAAGTAGTGTTCAACCCAGCAGCTACAGAGTCACTGCTGAGTTTGAGAATTAACCTTGTATTTTTCCCCACCATGCATTTCTTTACAAGAGTGAATTCTCGTAGATTTGGACCAGTAAAAGGAGTATCGTTCCTCTCAACTAACATGTATTTGAATGTTACTGCGTGTGTGTCATTGCTATTCAAACAAAAAAACTGAACATATAAATTATTAGTTGTTCCCTCCTTGTTTGCTGGATGGTAATATTCTTCTTTGTAGCTTGAAGGATCTGCAGCATTGCTCTCATAGACGCCGTGCAGTACCGGTGTAAATCGTACTTTCAAGCGTACATTATCTGGATCTGCTCTCACTCGGAATGGTTTGGCTACACTCGGATCGAACTGCAGTCTGAAGTAATTCTGGTCATCTGGGATCACAAATAAATCCTTCGTTGTGTTGCTAGCGATAAGCTGACTAATCTCCGTCTGACTCTTGGAAAATCTTGGTGTGACTTGTCCTTTATCATCAGTAATATCCACAGCATCCGATCTTACTACAATAAAGCCGTTTGTGTTGGCCTCGGTTAAGTGTCTCTCATTCTGAGTTGTCAAAGAGTTGCTCGTCACGATAGTTGACAAGATACAGAGTAACAATAATGCCCAAAGAAACCGATTGAACAATATCATTTGAGTTTGCCTTGATTTATCCGAAATGAAAGGAAATTAACTAATTCAATTGAAAAAAATTTTCGAAAGTGTTATTTTTCGAATTCCTTACAAAGATAAAAAACACTTGTTTTTACGATAACAAACCTTAATACTCAATAGATACCGAATTATAAATTTTGAGAAGCCCTACTCGCTACTTCCAATAAAGCCAAATGGATCGAAAACTTATCTGAAATGATCAGATATAATAGTAGATAAATTGCATTCTCCTAAGCCTGTTCTACATAGTGACTCAATCCACGAACTCTCATAATTAACAATGAAATTATTGATGAGTTCAAGTTCAACAAAAACATTCCTTTTTTTTCTCTCTCTCATTCGATTTCAGCAGAGCACACGTACTCTAATTTCATACCTTAGAACTCTAAAGAAATTTCTTCATTTGCTTGAAGAGTGTGCTGACCTTCTCTTATTATAAATTCTCTTAAGAATGCTGATTAGAAAATGCATCTTACAAAAATTGGATGAATTTACGGATAGTATGGATATGAGGAGGAGAGGAGAATATTATTTTTATTGTACATCTTAATCATGTCTGTCTCGAGACGAATTAGGTCTGAATATTGTAATGTTAAGCCAAATCAATTTCTTCAAACTGAAGGAATAAAATGATAAGATTTCAATATATGAACAGAATAAACAGAGTCAGAGGATTATTCTTCGATTTTGCCATTGACATTATATTTTTTCACTCTCCCGTCTGGGTAAGTCCTGATCTTACTGCCATCTGGATAAACAATGTCCTAATAATACAGCCAGTTAATCAAGTTATCTCAGAATAAACTAAGCCTTACCTTTTGCCCATTGACAAAATCGATGTATTTTGTCTTATCAGGAGTTACTCTTTGCAGGGTGCCGTCGCCAAACAATGTGATCTCTTCGCTATTTAAGTTTATGAATTTTTTCGTTCCGTCAGCAAAACTAATAGTAAAGAGAAAGAGTTATGTCTGAATCTAATGATTGAATTAGGTATTACTGTATTTCTCTGGTGGAGTCTGCATTGTGGAATTCTACTTGATTATTCGCAAACCTGAATATCTATTGTCATAACATTAGGATTAAGGTCTTCGGTTATAGCTTAGGTACGTTTGTTCCATTAGTTAATGTAGTTTGGGTAGTGTTTGCTTCAGCGAAGAAGTAAACTACAGTTCCGTCAGGGAACGTCTAATGCAACAAGGTTTCAATGAATTGTCTCATGTGGTTGATAATATTACTTGTTTAATATCTTTGTTTGTAAAATGAACTATCGTATAGCCATCAGGGAATATCTGCATAGGGTCAATCAGTCAGCTTCTTTTAGTGATTTGTTGAAAATTACCTCGCGTTTGACGCCGTTTTGGAATATAACTTCTTTTTTCCCGTCCTCATATATTCTCTGAATCTTGCCATCATTTGACGCAGTTTGACTCGTAACCTTGTTGCTATTGTTCGCTAAATGAGAAAAAGAGATTTTATTAACCACGGATAGAAATTTTTTTTTGAGTTACTTATTTGTTCCAAATAATTTTGATAGTATGGATTCGATTCATATTTATAGTCATCTTCAGCAAGAACACGTTTCATCAAACGTAATTTAGGATTCTTCTCGTCATTTGCCTCATCTGGATTTGGGGTTGTTTTTGGTTTAGTATTTTCTGCTTGATGGGTAGAAGTTCCAAACTTCGGCAGATAATTTTTCTCAGCACTAGAGGGTGTGCTTTTGCCACCTTTCTCTTTAGCCGCGGATTGAGCTTGCTTTTTCTGATTACTATTTTGGCGATCGGCATCATCATCATGCTCTTCTTCCTCTTCAATAATATTCGCCATTGAATTGTCTTTACTGCCTGCTGTGGTTGGCCTATTCCCGACCGCTTGCCCAACCTGATTGCTAATCGCCCCCTTTGCTGCTGCTTCATAGACTTTCAATTCTTGAGTCAGCTCATTATTTCTGAAGCTTAGATCCTCTACTTGCTTCTTCAGTCGTTCAATCATCATCCGATATTTATGCTCCTTGGTCTTGAAATCTTCTTGCATATGTGCGATCTCCAATTTAAGAGATTCAACTTCCTCCTTTTCCTTATTTGATTTATTTTTTTCAGCCATTCGTTTTTCTCTTTTGAATTTTTTCATTTCCTCCTCTTTCCAGTGTTCAAGTTCCCTCTCTTGTTGGATCTTTCTCTTCTCAAAGTCTTCAATTTCCTGATTTAGGTTCCTCAGCATATCTTCGTGCTTTTGTCTAATCTTTTTGACTCGTTCATTCTCAAGCTTAAATTTCGCTATCTCCGAGTTAAGGGCTTCAATCTTATCTTTGATAATTTCATCTTCATCGGTACCTCGCCTCTCAGTTCTTTCCGTTGCTTGAGGACTTGAACCTTTGGTCTCTCTAGGACTTTCTTTATTGCTGGAATCCAGCTGTTCCTTATTCGAGCTGTCATAGCTATTTCTTTTTTCTGTATTAGGCTCCACGCTCTTAGACTGCTTTGAGATGCGTCTATCATCTAATTTCAATTGTGAAAACTGCTCAGGTTCAGTCTTTTGGACTCCTTTTGAATAAGACTCTTGAGAGGTATTTATGCCTTTACCACCGCCTCTGCCTTCTCCTTTAGCTAAAAATTTTTTTGGAGGTTTCCGGTTTGGTTTGCTTTCGGCGATCTTTTGTTCATTCTCTTCATATTCACTGCTCTCAGAGCGAAGCTTAGTTTGTGAAACTACAGCAGATTTGTCCACGCTCTTCGATTCGCCTTTGACAGCATATGGCTGTGAGAATTGATTCGCTTGAGAACTGCTTGCTTGAGGTGAAGGAAGAACATCAGCGCCCTTGTTAGTGGGAGTTGTTTTCTTATTGACCTGAGAGCGATTAGCTGCGCTTGAGAGGAATTTCATAGATTTCTTTCTCAAGAAAGATTTTTTTTCACCAGTTTCGTCGTCTCGGGACCTGTTGGGTGAAGATCGTCCGCGGCTTGCGCTCGGATCATTTTGCAATTGCTCTTCTAGAAGCTCTTCGAAACGTTTTGAAGCTTTTCCACTTATCGGAATGTCCTCAAAAACATGTTTGGGTCTTTGAACAACTTCTTTTTTCTCATGAGAAGCCTGCTTGAAGTCATCTTTTGGTTCCTGATCCATGTGGCTCTCTCCTTCTGACTGAAATATTTCTGCGTAGTTATATCTTCCAGAGCTTTTGATCGGTCTATCTTCAAATTCTGAAGCTTTGAATGATCTCTCATCCATTCTTGAACTTCTGATGGGTTGTTCATCGAAAGCTGAGTTTCTGATGGGCCTGTCATCAGCCAGAGTATCATAATCATATTTCCTTCCTCTCCTTTGGTTCTGTCTTACACTTTCACGTTCCGGCGTGCTCTGTCCTCCTCTTCTTGAAAGAGCCGCATCATCCGACCCATGTATCCTTCTTGGTGAATCACCGTTCCTACGAGAGGTCAAGGGCTTGTTAAATTGGTCATCTTGCATGGCTGCGTCATCTAAAGGCTTTGGCTGTCTTCCAAGGTATTCGGGCTTTTTGGTCTCAGGACTTTCATAAACTCGAGACGGTTCAAAGTCATTCTTGGTAGGAGGCTGGTTCTCTTTTTTCTCATCTTGCGCGCCTCGCTTATATCTATATGGACTCTGGCCGACCTTTTCTGCTTGACTTTGCAAAGTTTCCACTGTTGATATTTCAGATCTATTTAGATTTTTTTCTGCTATGTCACTGACAGCGGTTATTGTGCTTGGATTTCGCGAATGGAATTGCTGTTGCGGCCCTGAGAAATAATTCACATCTTTCTGATCGAGCACTTGCGAGCCTTTCAACTTCGGATCAACCACTCCAGGATTAATCACACCAGGCATGGAGTAGTAATTTTGAGGGTTATTAAGATTTTTATTGAACATTTCGCTGAAGTTTGGATTGATGTTTTGATTTGAGATGTCAAAGTCTAGAGCAACAACAGTTAAATCATCAGCATTCAAGTGAAAAAAATTTACTCATCATTGGATTTGGCATCTGATTCATAAATTGTGATGCCATCATCATGGAGTTTGCGAAATTGAAAAAGTCCATAGGATTAGCTGTCGGTGTCATTGGTTGAAACATCATTGGGTTAAACATTCCCCGGTTGCCATACATTCTCATCATATTCTGCATGAATTCGACGTCCATCATCGGGTTTTGGTTAAACTTTGGCATTTCTTGCCTAAAGTCTTGGAATTGTTGCTGAGGTTGCTGTTGTTGTTGCTGAGAATTTGAACTAACTGAACTATAGTTTTGCATCATTTCTATTTCAAAATAAAGAAGTTTAAATTTCTGTTTGAAAGAGTATATCTCATACGCTGGTTGGGGTATTCCTGCATCGTCTTAGGGTTATATTGCATGTTAGTATTCATCTGCATGAACGGCGGAGGAGTCATTGTGCCTGGATAAGGGTACTGGGGTTTCACTCCACTCATATTTTGTTGATTCGACAGGTTTGAATAGTCCATAAGCGGAGTGCTTTGAGAATCTGTTACTTCTTCTGCAAATAAAACTGAGTTAACACGCACCAAAGTGGACCTGAAATACCTTTGGGATTCATTAAGAATTCGGAACTGAGAGCGTTAATCTAAACTTTCAAATTTTGATTTTATTTCTATGAAATTTCGACAAACGACCTAAATTCATAATTTGAAATGTTTGAATCACATCACAATTTTTCGATCTAGATTCAAATGCTTCAAGATATTTTCTCTCAATTCCCTCGTCGCGCGCTATGCGCTGCAGGTCAAGAAACTGAAATATTCAATTATTAATTCAAATTTGTGCCCTTTTTTCAAAGCTTTATTTTTTTCTTTCTCCCATAATTTTTCCTTTTTAAGAACCATGTACTATGAAATGGTTAAAAATTCCAGCAACCCTATTAAACACATAGAATAATACGATGATGAAGGCATACGAATATTGTAAAAAACCAACCATTTGCAAGCTCTCATGTTTTGACTTCTAAGATTCCACTAAACTAACCCATTGTATTTTGGTTGTTCTTGTTACTTGGAGTATTTATCCCTAGCGCTTCCATATCATTTGAAAATTGCGAGAGATTAACCAGATAATCACTCAATGCGATCTGTAATGTAACGTTAGATAATTCTGTTACTCGGTCTCAATATTACCTTGAAATCATGCAAGTTTCCACTGGTTTGGAAAAATCTCAGCACATGCTGTCCGGTTTGTTGCTTTGATACCGTTGGGAACGAATTCGAAAGGAGATTGACTACTGCATTGTACACGTACTCTTTGTTGTTCGAGATTCCTGGATTTTGCATCGTGTTGTAAAGAGGAGTAGTAAGCTAAAGTTATTCCGTAAGCAAGTGATAAAATATAAAGTGATTACCAATCCCTTGTCAACAACCTCAAACATGAGCGCGAGAATCTGTGATTGCTGTTTAAATCCGCTCTTGTGCAAGGAGTCAGTTAAAATGTACATCAGATCTTGGATAAGCTGCATGTAGTAGATCGCGTAGAATTGATTTGCCACATTTGCGTCTAAGTTGACGTTCTATTAAGAAATTTATCAATGAGCTTAGAGTCAAAAAAGAGTGTTATTTTACTCTCAGCACAACAATCAACGTATCCAAACCCATCATCGAAATATTAGGATGGTCATGCTTGAACGCCCAAATGATACAGTCGATAACCGTACGGAACTGGTCAGGAGGGATGTTGAACAGCGCTTTATTTAAAAAAATCGCAAGTTAGGAATTTGAGATTGATGGGAAGAATTACCCGTGAAGCAGTTGCTAACAACAGCTTTCAAGAACTCGAAGAAATTAACTCTGTGATCAGGGAAGCTGTTGAAATCCGCAGAAATCATCTGGATGTTGGCAGCAAAAGTCAACTCCAAAATTTGTGGAATGGCAGCAGTAATAGCAAAGCTGAGTTTTCTGATAATTGTGCTAAACAATATCAAGACATCAGCTTCTCTGGCTTCAGGAATGTTGTTGCAGTAGTCCTTAAGGATCTGGAGAACTGGGAGGACGAAGTTCTCTGCGACGAGATGAGGATCCTCAGTTTTTTCCATGTAAGTAGTGATAAGACCCAAAATATTCTTTCGGACGCCTCTCATCTTTTTCACGATGGTCCACTGCAAGATGTGCTTTCCATTGTTTTTCACTTCGTTCGAAATCAACTCGGAGTAGAAGATGTAGAGTTTGAGCATGTCGAGATAAATTTTGGCTAATAATAAAGTTAGGTTCAATATAATAATGTTTCGGAACTTACCAAGACAGAGATAGAAGAAGTGTCCAACACCAAATGCGACTCTTTCATGAATTTTAAGGATGTAGGAGATTTGGTCAATATATTTTTCATCCTTGAAATTATTTGTAAGCCAATGTTTTTGAGAGAATTCGAAGAGATACCTTGAGGACATCCATATTATGAGAGGCTTCTTTAATGATCGATTCCCATGCGGCCCAAAGCTCAGCAAAGAGACCTTCAAGCAAATATTTGCGAGTGTTTGGGTCTTGCTCAGCTGAGATAATGTGTCCCACGGCTTCGTAGAAGATCAAACGATGAGGAGTCTCGAGCATGTCAATCTCCTCTGGAATCTTTCTAATAAGCTCGTTGATAAATGGCTCGGATTCATAAGTTTTCGAGTCATCAGTCTTCAGATGAACAATCACAAACTCGCTCTTGCAAGTCAGGGTAATCTTCAAAAATGTGTTACAAGCCATTTCCTATTCAAAACAGTTCCAGTTCAATCCCAACAATTTTTCATTATATTACCATGATACCCGGATAAGACTCATGCATGAACTCGAACAGCTTTTTGACCACAGTCTTTAAAAAGTTCCAGTTTGAGCGAAGGAATCTTGGATATTGTCCGCAGATATACCTAAATAATTCAGTTCATATTGGCTACTCATAATAGGAATTACATGATGTTTGAAGCAACGACGGCTTTGTTTTCCTTGCCTTTCTTCTTTTCTGTTAGATTGAGAAGAGTCTGAATTTCGAGATGGTAAATTTATCAGCACAGAGAGAGGAAAAGTTTACTCTGATGATGGAGATCAAGAATATTTTCTCATCAGCTTCAGGCAAAGTACCACTGATAGATCCGATAGCCCAGCACAAGCTGTTCAAGTTATCGAAGGACCATTCAGTACCATCCATCTTTATTTCGTTAAGATGAAAGTTAGAATTCTAGCATGACAAATAGAAAGTTTTGTACTTGGCGCTCAAGTTTGGCTTCCATAATGGTTTTGGTGTTATCCCAGTCGAGTTTTGCCAAGTTGATCATGAGCTGCTTGAGAATCTCGTACATGCTGGTGTTTTCGGTATTCTCGAGTTGTTCTTTGACTGGAATACCAGTTTCATCAATGACGATGAGGACCTACAAAAAAAAAAATAAAGTTAATTATTAGTTACTTAATAACGGAAGAAGTACCTCAAATGGCTTGGCCATTCTTGTAATTAAGACCTTTCTGACTTGAACAAAAGCTGGATTGTACACAAAAGTCTTTAATGTAGGCTTTTGGACGTTCAAAATAAGCAGAGGTTCATTATTCATCGAGAATCCATTCTGTCCGCCCATGTCTTTGGAAATTGTTAATAAAGCCATTTCAACAAAAGGATAGTTATCTACTTTGTGTTTGTCTCTTGATTAATTCGTTAGTGAAATCATGCCAAAACTCGGCACAGATTTTCCAGCACTGATCTTCAGCCAAATCGGTCAAATTCACGAGATAGTCAAAGCCTTTCTTAATGACTTCGATCGTCATGGTTTGCTCAGGATTCTCTGGATTATCAGCCAATGGTTCAATCCACCCCAGATGGGTCTTGAAAAATCCAGTGAAGAATAATGCAAGAATCTATAGCCGAGAAATGAGTTAATGGGAATAAAAAAACTAAATGGAGTACTTGGCAGAGGTTATCGAACATTGGAAGGTTGTTTCCTTGCTGACCAACGAGCTTTGCTCTTTCAATCGATAGAGGGACTTCAGCAGGAATAATATTGCTCAACTTAAACAAAAATGTTGTAAACATCTGGAAGGCCTTCTGTTTGATCTTCGCGGCATCATCTCCTTGTAAATCTTCAATGCCCAAAGATGCGATCTCTGCCAAGCATCTGATGGCTAATGAACGATAAGCTGCTGTGTCAACGAATTTCAGCAAAATCTCCAGCAAATCAGTCAAGAAAATATATCCGAGAGGAATCCAGCTCAAAAATGCCAGCAATGTCTTCAAGCAAGCGGCCACAAGTGAACCCTTGACTTGCTGCTCAAAATGCGATTTCAAAATGGTATGGCAGAGCTCATAAATAGATCCGAACTCATTTGTAAGTTTGCTCTTGAGCTCCTTTATCTGATCGCTGGTCAGCTTGTTCTTGGAGTAGTCAAAAATCTCCTCGCTCAAATACTTCAAGAGATTAAGATTGTTCTCGCAAAGGTTTTGATTTGTTTTCGAAGATCCAACAATCTCGGGAATAAATGTAAGCCAGGTGTTGCTCCATTCGTTTTTGACAATCTAGCCGAGTTTCGGAAGAGGATAAGAGAGGAAATAGCATTGTTTTTGTACCGAGATCAAAAGTGAGTTGGCTTTATTCAAGAAAACTTGAACGAGCTTGTCGTTTATCTGGTTTGAACCCAGCTTAATCACAAGGCTGACCATGTACTTCTTGATAGCCTCTTTTTGATTCTCCGGGAAGATTTTCCACCGAGTCTATTTACAGGCGGGGTATTAGGGAAACAAAAGCTCCATTATGGATTCCTTACATTTATGGCTTCCTCTAAAGCAAGTAGCGCAAAGAACTTGGAATGGATGCTCTTAGAGTTTTCCAGGATCATATCACAATATTGCCAGAAGTCGCCGTCAGTTTTTAACTCGGTAAGGACCTTATTAGCGATGTTAATCTATGATAAAATAGGATTAGCTATCTTAGCCAAAAGAAGATACAAACCAGTTGAGGATTATTGGAATTCATGCCTTCTGTCAATTGATCCAGAAGTGCAATCTTGTTTTCGTTGAAAGGGGAAGACTTGTCCAACAGTAATGCAAAATTAGGCTGTACCATTTTTATTTGTAGCAAATCTGTGTAAAATTTTTTGAATTGACTATTTTAATAAATCTGAATGATAGATTAGTATGTTTCCTTGATAGTACGTTGACTTAGTTTTCGAGGGTAACGACTGGTAGTTAGTTCTAGTAGAGGAATTTATTTACCATTCAATTCATAGAGGAAGGGAAAAAATGGTTTCTCAATGATAGCATCACAATCACCTTAGAAGAAGTCAAAAAATGGCTTTCTCTAGAAATAGTTTAATAGAAGCAGGCATTGAAAATTTCTAAAATGATAGAAGACTGAATATGTGATCGAATACAGCATTTTGCAATTCTCTTTCTCAGTAAACTCCTTACCTTGAAAGAAATTTTTTTTAACTAACTTCCTTACACCGACCGAAATTAGAGAAAAAATACAAAGTATATAGTAAATACGCTTTTTAAGAATATTTCAAAAATAAATTTGGAATTCTGAAAGATGCGCCAACTAGCTCTCAGAGCAATAATTTCCTGAATTCGCTAAACTACTCATCTTTTGTTTCAAGATTCGTTTCTTGGGTATCAACTGCTGTTGGCATTTGATGAATAGAGTCCAAAATACTAATGAAAGAGCAGATTAGCCACCATTAAGCACATCACAAAAGTTATGAAGGGGGATTTTCGAGGAACTTTACATTTGAACCAACCCTTAAGCCAAATGCCTGACTAACGCGTGACTTTTTAAGAAATTTGAGAAGTTTTTCTGATGTGATTTAATTAACCTTAGTTCCTAAGCGTGCTGGCTCATTTTCGCTATCTATGTTTTTCTTCTGGAGTGATTCTTTTTCTTCTTCTTTCACCAAATTAGTGTGTAATTCGTATAATTGGAATCCCTATGACATCAGATATCTTTGGATGTAAATTTTGAAGAAAAACTCTAATTGTAGATGGACAAAACGTTCCCTTGCTGATAATTAAGTATGAAAAACTCTCGGGTCTTCTTTGAGCATTCTCGGCATGATAGCTCAGAAATATTTTGGTTGTCGAGATGAGCGAATTCACACATATGCTCATTTTCTCTATCTATGAATGTAATTCCGCCAAGTATTTGTCCTAGGTAACGTCTTATCACTAACACTAACAACTTCCCTTTTTCTTCAGCACTCCAACGATCAAGGATAGATAGCAATTGTTTAAATACTCAAAAAATTCGGCTCTTTCTGAATTCTTAAATTTCGCACGTTTATATCATAAACATCATTCAATCAGTTAGAAATGGATTATCTATTGTTGGCTGGAATAATCCTGGTGTTGTATACCATTTATATCATCTTGGATGCTTTCAAGTCAGGATGGACTGCACCAAATGAGGCTACATCAAGTGATCTCCCAGCAGAACCGGAAAATAGACTAATTCCTAATAAAGGTCAGATTTTTCAGAACAGGGACACCTGAATTGACTCTCATCATCAATATTTAGAATTTACTTATGAAGAACTTGCTCGGTTCAACGGCAATGACGAAAAAAAGATATACATTTCTATTCAGAATGTAGTATTTGATGTCACTGAGTCAGGTAATGACATCTTATTATATATTTTCTATCTGACAACTTTACTGTTTTCCTTTAGAAAACTTCCAACATGGCGGAGGTTATTCAACACTTGCAGGAAAGGACTGCTCGGTTTCTTTAGCTAAATTGTCTCTCGACGAGAAATATATCAACACCTATAATACAGCCAAATTATCAGAAGAAGAGCATGTCAACGTGAGAGAATGGTTTACCAAAATGAAACGCAAATATCCAATTGTGGGAAGAATTCGAGAAAATAAAAAGAATGTTTAATTTTTTGGAGTGCATATAATTTTTTTCCCTTTTTGCGAAGAAGTCTATAAATTCAGTTGCTTGACCTCTTTTCTTATATAGGTTTGATGCCATATATGTGGAGGGCCAGAAGGTAATGCAAAATAATTTATAAAACTGCTTCAAATTCTTGCTTCATTTCTGTAATAACTCGTTCATCATTCAAAGACGAGAGCAAATTTTGTAAGCTACCCTTTAAGAAATTGAACTTGAATGAGAGATATATTTTTTAGATTGTCGTGCTCCTTTGAATACAGAAACATCTCAGATAGGAATAGAATATAGTCAGATACTAACAAGAAAAATAAGATAAAAAGGCATGAAAACTCCACAGTATATATTTATGATGCTTAGTACATAAACTTGCTAACCCACAATATAGCCCGAGCAAACAGAAAGATCTGTAGCATGGAAGTGAGGAAGATATCTGGGATTACTCGTAATAAACTCTATAAGATCATCCTCAGTAGTAATTCCCGTCAGTAAAAGGCAAGTGGCAATATTCGCATTATGACCGAGAGGAATGTCTGTTTTTAGATTATCTCCTACCATAATGCATTTCTTTTTGTCAAGCTTGAATGCCTCACATGCATGATTTATCGGAAATGGATTTGGTTTTCCGGTAATATATGGGTCTTTTTCTGAGCAGTAAGCCAACCCCTTGACAAATGTTCCACCTCCAGGCATTTTGTATTTGCCATTCTTTGAATTTGCGTCTTCATTTCCAGCGATAAACAAGGCCCCTTTCTGAAGGCATATAGAAGCATAGCAAATCTTATAGAAGTTAATATCAGGATCAAACCCGCAGACCTGAACAGAAAAATTATATTTCACCAAAGAGATAAAAACGTACCACAGCCCCAATATCGTCATCAGTTTCAAGGTTGGCGAACTCTTTCGCTTCCATGCTAAGCTCCTTGTGATCTTGAGCCCAGAGCACTTCGAACCCTTGGAGTTTAAGTTCTTCGACTATGCCATATTTTCCGATAACATAAATCTTTTTGACCGTAGGTGCGAACTGCTTCAGATATAACGCTGTGAGATAGGATGAAGCATAGATCTGGGGAAAAAATAAGACAGAATAGAAGCTGTATGCTACTTTCTCAATATCGATGTCAATATCCAACAACTGCAATAGTTTCTCTTTGATTCTTCTCCGTGAATTCGTTGTGTTTGTGACGATGATAATCTCTTTTCCAAACTTTTTCAGTTCACATAACGTCTCTTTCGCGGCTTTTATAGGTTTTTCTTCCTCCCACTAAATAATGAAGATTAAAGTGTGTTTAAGACAGAAGCATACAAGAACACCGTCGCAGTCGAAAAAGAAAGTCTCATATTTTTCAATAATTTCACTGAAAAGAGTTTTCTTGATAGGGTCGGCAGATTGCATGTGGAAATGGAAAAAATGCAGCTAATAAATTTTTATAAACTGCTCAAATAACACAGGTCATAACCTAATTCTATTATTCTTAATAAAAACGTCAACTAACAGGCCCCCACCACAGTAGACAAGTTTGAGCAGAATTGATACAAAATGAACCTTGCCTAGAGACAATGTTGATGAATTAACTATTCTTTCAAGCATTATTGCAAATACAAATGGCATATCAAACATCTTGTATATTAAAGATGACACCGAATTCTCAGAAATAAGAATCATTGCATGAAATCATCGGATCCTGAAATTTTTTTCAGTCAAGATCCTTTTTTCTTCACTCTTGTTGAGGCCTCGACCAAAACAATAATATTTCGGACGTTTTTCATAAAGAGGTTTTTGACAGGACATCAACCCTAAATTAAATTTATTTTTGGAATCAAACGAGTTTTGGTTCTTCGGCGTTTCGAAAGCAATTGAAAAGCGAGTAACAAATTACTCTATTACTTGAACCAAATCTATCTCATCTATAATGCTTCAAGTGCAGAAGAGCAGGTCACTATTGGGAGCGACAACTCAGAAATTTCTTGCTTCGCAGATCACGAGGAATTTTAGCTATGGAAAGAAGATTCGCATTGAGCTTGATTTGGGAAAAACTGGAGCCAAAAAGACCATTTACGCCGAGTCAGGTTGGACAAAATGAATTCTTAAACTTACATTGTGTCTCTTCTAGAAACAAATTTGATGCAATTATTGTCGAGCACAATGAGCATCAGCACTCAAAATTTCGGTAATTTTTTGGACCATTAATTTTCGAGTAACTTTCATCAAGGTAAATGCAATGGAGAAATGAAATGCGCAACCTGTGCTGTGCACATGAACAATAAATATGAAAGCGTTCCGCAACCACAAAAAAGGGAGTTAGTAATGCTGAAAAATAAAATAGAAGATTACAAGACAAAGTAATATTCTTGAGCAAGAGCAATCATCGTCACCATTTTATTGCTGTTTCTAGTCGCACAAGGCTCTCTTGCCAAGTCGTTTTGACGACAGCTTTAGATGGTATTGTTAAAGTCTATTCTAGAACCTTACAATTTATATGAAGGTTTGCAGCTCGGAATCCCGGAAGAAACAGTAAAAAAACTTGTATCAGAAAAATCGCCGATCCTTGAGAAACAAGACTCTTAGTCAGCTGTTGTAGAAGTCTTCGAAGTGGTTCGTAATTCTGATTTTATTAGTGTACATTGGATATTTTTATGAAAAGTGAGTCTCATCGCAATTTTGTCACTGGGACTCATGACGGAACATAACTTGTATTTTGTTGAGCCGTTTAAGCTCCGCAGTTTGTCTTCTTTTTCATGCATGGACATTTGAAAACTCTTTTTCTTCCACAAATGAAAAAGTAGTCGGCCAGCAAGTTCTCTTTATACGAGTTATCAGAATAATACTATAAATTACCATCTCTTCTCTCTTAGAGAGAAGAGAGCTCAATGACTCGAAACCCTTTTTTGTTTTTTTTAGGTTTCGTGCTCTTCTTCTCATTAGTCTACACTTAGACTCAGTCCCAATGAGCTATTCATTATTCAGTAGCTCTTTCAGCGATGGGTGATGGCATGCACATTATTATCATGGGATGGCTCAGCACTTGTTTAAATATCGGTTATTGATTAAAAAAAAAAAGTGAGCTTAACATCCACTGGAAAAAGATGACCTCGATACTGAATTTTGAGCAGCCACTAGCTTTCCTCTTGGATCCAGACAAATTCGGTCCTACAAACCCGTTTATGATCACAGTCAATGCCATTTCTATCATTGGCAGCGTGATCAACATCGCAACGACCTATTTCTTTGGATCATATAAGTTTGCAATTGGAAAAATGGTAATAATTCTCTCTGGTATGGATCTGATCGCTAACATCTCGAGTATTTTACTGGCAATTAAAGCTGCTTCCTCATTTCATTGCATTGTGATGAGTTTTATCATTGGGTTTGGATATTTAGGATCACTTTTTTGGACCTGTTGCTTCGCACATTCTCTCATCTTAACAACAAGGGGACGAAATATTATGATAATTGAAGAATGGCTACGGAAATACGTGATATCATCCTTTGTGTTTTCATTCAGTCTGGCTGTCATATTAGCTGCCTCTCGTTATCTTGACCAAGATAAATCAGGATACTGTTGGAATGTAGACGGTGACCCTGCTGTGGAACGCTTTCAGGCTCTCATACTTCTAGTACCCTGCATCATGAGTATATTATTTTGTATTTTCTGCTACGCTTACGCCTGGAAGAGACTCAAAAATTCAAAACTTGGAATTCGGTTGGAGCTATTCTTCTATCCGTTAATCTTAATCATCTGCTATCTCCCTTTTGTGTTGGGAAATGTCATCAATTTTCTCATAGGTGAGAAAATAGTATATCCATACAACATGATCTTAAACTTGCTGCTCTACTCGCAAGGGTTTTTTAATTCAATTGCATATGGGCTGTCAGGGACTCTCAATGGAACTTGCAATAAATTATGCCGCAAAAACGCAAAGCAAACTGAAGAATTGGGTCCAACTTTGGAGATTGAAGACACCTTTGAAAATACTGGGTTTAAAGAAAGTCTTATCTATCCAACTCGAACCTTTTCATTTTAGCCATTCAAAATTTGTGGACCAGATTTTATTGAAAACAAGTTTTAGAGAAGGATGTGGGAATTATGTTACGTTCTCAATAACAAGTTATTTTCATCAATTTGCATATTACTTAATTCGTTGCTATTGCACTCGTATTTAAGAAAATTTACGAAAAAGCTTCGAAAAACTTCTAAAATCACATGAGAAACTTAGATTCGAAAAAATAGCTCATGATTATCTCAAGTAGATATAAAACTCTGAATCAGAAAAGGTTTAAATTAAATGGAGATAATAACATTAGAAGAAAGTTATCGCAACCTAGGCGAGAGCTCAGACTTATTGAGGCCTAACAATCCAGCGATTATAACGGTGGATATGATCTCAATTATCGGAAGTATCTTCAATATCGCACTGACTTTCATTTACAAAACTCAAAAATGTACAATTGGGAAAATGGTTGTGGCACTTTCAGTGGCAGATCTAATTGCAAACTGCGGAGGTCTTTTGCTCCTCGTACCTGCATCCAATGAAGCTCAATGTAAGATCATTGGGACCTTCATGGGATTTGGTTATTCTGCCTCTCTATTTTGGACTTGTAATTTTGCTCATTCTCTTATTGTGGTGACAGAGGCCGAACAAATTGATGCAATCGACAAGTACTTTCGCAAATATTGCTTCTATACTACTCTTTTAGCTCTTGCGGCAGGTTTGATAGGAGGCTTCAGTGGATATCTGAGTCTTCATCCCGAAGGAATTTGCTGGCATCAGCGAGGTAATGTGGGCTTTTACAGCGAGTTGTTTCAGAGGATCGTGCTTGTGGTACCTTGTCTTGGCAGTCTCATTTACTGCTTCTACTGCTACATTTACACCTTTAAAAAACTCCGCAACTCTGGAGTGAACATGCGCTTGGAACTCATGCTTTATCCTCTGATCTTGATTGTTTGCTATCTACCCTTCACCATTGGAGGATTGTCTACTTTCCTTTTTCAAACACATATTCAGCACCCTTGGGATGTGATCAACCATTCTTTGCTATATTCGCAAGGCTTCTTCAATTCAATAGCATATGGCCTATCCGGAACTATCAATGCAACGTGTTTACGGTGCTGTATGAAATCTAGGTCAAGAGCAAGCGAAGATTCTCTGACTAATGACCATAATAACAGCGATTATCATCATCTCAAGTCCACTTCAATTGGAGAGCGGGATTATCTTCCAATTAATTCCCAAGTTGAATTTGGCATTGATGAAGTAATTTGCTCAAGTCGAAAAACCTCTGCTTTTTAGTTTGCCTGGTAAGTTTCATTCTTCTCTGTATAATAGCATTATATAATCGCTGATTAAATATTGGGTTGCAATTTGGTTTAATTTGTCCAAAGGTGAGACTTAAATGCATAAAATAAAAAAAAATCAGTATCAAAAAGCTCAATTTATGAATGGCAACTAGAACTCGTCATGTCATGTTGCTCCACGACTAAAATTATTAAAATAGCCTCTTCTGCTAAGAAATAACTCAAAGTGGGCTGATCAAATGAACAATTTATTTTTAATTGTTAGGAAAAAACTCTTAATTTTTTCCATATAGGATCAGTTACTTCAGAAATTCCCTTTTTCCCCCAGTTTTAACTTCATTTAAATTCTTTCTCATAATGTAATTAAGGAATCTTCGCTCTCGCTTCGACTGAGCAAAGCAATTGCTCAGGTATTTAAATTTTTGACCATAAGACATTTGGAAATAACACCATTGAAAGTTTCTCAATTTATTTTAAATTGTTATTTTGAATTGACTGAAATATTAACACACACATGAACAGCAAGCTTGCAAGTCCACATCACTCAGAACACAGTGTTCACTATACCCACGAATGTATACCTGCTTTGTCTACTTTATGAGGTCTAATTGAATTCCTAATCAGCCAAAGATGAGAAACTTGTGCGCAGGCACAGAGAAATACTCGAAGTCGTTGCGAAATTAAACCTCAAAGAGACCCCTCTAAGAGCTAACCCACTAGAGATCCAGAAACTGTCGAAAAAATCAAAGTATCAGGATAGATCGTTTTCTAGTAGTCATGGCCAGCACAATATGAGCTTAAGTGTGGAACCTCAGAGTCGGATTGCATTTGGCAATCCAATTCTCTCACCACATAGCGTTTCGCTCAATGCATCCATGAGCGAAAGCCACCAAGCTGTTGCAGATATAGTCAGCAGACTTAACATAAACCAAAACATCCTGAATAAGAAACTTGCCTCAGCACAAAATGATCTGAATACCTCAGAGAATAGTGGAGTTGTACTAGATACAAATTCTAGTCAATATTATGCTAATTCAGTCAAAAAAATTCCAACCAAGAAGTCTTTCCCTGGAAAAAATGTGAATACTCAAGCTAATCTTCTCACGGGAATACCTGAAACAAGGAATGAAGAATACACTTGCGTCACATCCATGACAAAGCGGCTGAAAGATGACACTGAAGAAATCCCTTCAACTTTTCGTGGGAAACTCGAAGAGATTAAGGATGAAATTCAAAGCGTGCTGAATTTAGCAAACAAAAAATCTGAAGGAAGGAAACAAACTGAAGAGGAACAAAAAGTCGAACAGAAGGAATCCCTTCAAATATCTACTCCACCTTTGCCTGCTACTGTCACTCAAAATCATCAAAGCATTGTCGTTGTTGCTCAACGACCTCATTCTGTGACATCCGACCAACAAAGCGATCTTAATGAGCTGGAAGAGAAATTTTGTCGCATTTGTAAGGATGATGATTCAGAAATTAAGCTGGTAGAACCGTGCAACTGCAAGGGGTCTATTGCGTACGCACACAGTGCTTGCTTGCAAAAATGGATTGAAAGTAAAGCCGAAGAGAGTGCTCTGAAGTGTGAAATATGCAAAACCCCCTATCGCATTGTAAATAGAAGAAGACTCGCATGTTCAGAGTTGAAGAGCTTTGTCGAAGACCCTTCCAATCAAAAAATTAACATAGTTTTGGTTATTATTACTCTGCTTTCTGTGGGATTATTGATTGGAATCTCTTGGAGTTTATCACACATGAATCGAATTGATCAAGATGTCGTTGTTGGTGTCGTACATTACTTCTTGATTTCGATCTTCTCGTTAGTCATCTTCAGTATCATTATCTTTTATGTAAAAAGGCTGCTTCTAACTGAGTGGGTATTTGTACGAGCCCCTCGAGGTACTGTACTTACAATGAAGATTGTATCAAAGAAGAATCATTGGAAAATGATCATCATCGAAGATCAGGGTTTAGTCTTATCTAATAGAAGCCAACTCGAACAAAGCATCGCGCAATCTGCTGAATAACATAAACCTTATTCAGGTAGCATTTCAGACGATTTTGTAACGGCGAACTCATACACACTTAGAGTTCCATGTATTAAAAATATTGATGTTATAAAATTTTTGATCAGCAATCCAGAATTATTTGTAATCGCGGTTGTTTTCCTTAACGATTGGTATAGATAAGCTAGTTCGATTACTCTTTAATTGCTAAAATGAAAATAAATTTTGAAAGACAAAGAAACAAAGAAAATTAGTATTGAGTGAAAGTACTACTCGAATGATTGTTACCTTACGCCTGACCAACCACTGTTGCTTATTTAAAAAAGGCCATAAGAGGAAGAAAAAGGACTGCTTTTAGGTAATTTTCAATATAAATTTTAAGATAAAAATGTTGAAAATCCAAACTCAAACAGCTGAATTATGATTGAGCTTTACAAATGTCTTGCAAATCAACTAAACAAGAAATATTTCAAGTTTCGATCTTGCAAATTGATGATCAAAAATATATTTCGTTAAATATACAAAAGAAAAAAATTGATAATTGTTGCGCTCTCTTATTCTTGAGAATCACCTGTTCCTTGGCTGGCTTCTTCTACTGGGCGATAGAGCGAGTTAGCTGATAGTTTCCTCACAGGTGGGTGCAAAATCTCAGCTGATTCGTTTGCTGTGGGATACTCAAAATGATTTCCATTTCCAAGTTTGTGATGAACAGGAGACTGTATATTGAATTTAGAATTCAAAAATCTGGCTTCTTCGATTTTCTTTCTGTCTTCAACGTCTTCTTCATTGGCCATCTCTAACTGCTTGATTTTTTCCAGTTCGAATGGCTCCAGTTCTACATCAGCATTTTCTGTGACACAATGTCTGTTTTGATGTCTATTTTTCAGAGTAGGGAAAACAAACTTTCTCCCTTTAGGTTTTTCCACCTTCTCATCAAACTCAGTCTTGGGAGAGAAGATATCTTTAGGATCTTTATTTGAAGTTAAGTTCGCTGGTGAGCCTTTATTTGGAACCATAGTATAACTATTGCGCCTTTTCATGATACTAGGGAAGACCATGGCACTATCTTTGGACTGCTTCATGGGCTGTGCAGGAGTTTCTTCATCTGTTTCAGCCCAGTCCTTCGGAGTTTTACCAGACAGAGTGTCGCTACTTTCATCAGGGTGCTTTATTTCGACTACGGAAGCACCCATAGGGTTGCTTTTCTGACCATTCATGAGTTCTTCAATTTCTCCTTCAAAATATTTTATCCTCCAATTTTCGGTTGGCCGAACATCAGCGATCTATAAATCAATAACAAGTCAACAACTATTGTGCAAACTCATTTACCCCTGCCATAAATTCGAAAAATGGTGTTGAAATTTCAAGTTCTCTGTCGGTCTTGTCATCAAAGAAGTTTTTAATAAGGAAGGCGTTCTTAGGGTGAAATAGAAAAGAGTTTGGAGAGTTCTAAAAGTAAAGCGCTCAGATCAATTGGATCAAAGAAAATGGGAATACATCGACAATAATCACGTCCTTCAGATCTCTTCCAAGCCGACTGAGGTCTTTAACGTATACTCCGTTATAGAAAGTACAGTGTTCTCTGAAAAGTCTGTAAGCAACCACATTTTCAGTATCGAGAATATCCACAAGAGGATTAGCATACTACCACCATGTTTTAATCAGGGATTCTGAAATCACGATATTTCTTACTTCTGCGAGACTTGCCGTGAAAACTACTACTTCATAAAGCTCGCCCATTCTCTTGAGATATTCTTCTGCACCAGGTCGAACCATTACTCTAACATTGAAGGTTTGGTTTTGGAGCTGAATCTATGTGCAAAGGGTAAGAGAAATTGTCTTTGAGAGCATCTACAGGCATGAAGATATCAGGTTTGTGATTTCCTTCAAAAGAGCTGTGAACTAAAGTCTCATCGAGGTCGAGGACAAGCGTTTTCTTTCCCTATATATTCCAAAAATTGTGATAAAGTTAAATAAGATAAGGAAAACGGTGATACTACCTTATTGCGACTTGATTGCGGTCCTAAGAGCGAATATCCTTGGTTAGTTTCTTCATCTCTAAGGTAATTAGAGTGAATCGAGTATAATTGAAAGATTTCTCACTCTCCTTTGTTAAATAGACACCTGCAGCATCTTGTCCAGCATGAGCTCTCAACTTCTTCTTCGTAAAGATCATCATCATCGTCAACTTTGGGTGCGGACGCAACAACGGCACTAATAATGTGGGTTTCGATATTTTTCAGTCAAAATATTCATACTGCTTATGAACTTGAGTTATTATGCTGTTGGGTCGAACTGCAACGTCTTGAGCCTCTGTGTTGTCCGAGGCCTTAGAGAAACTAGGGCAGATAAGCATATTGCAGGGAGAGGAAGGCTTACAAATTGAACATTTTTTTGATCATTAACTGTGAGATCGTAAGTAGCAGTAAGAAGTGTTTTTAATAATTTGTGTTGAATTTTAAACGCAGTGTTTTGAGCAGAGCCTGGACTTATATTTTTAAATCCGTCTCAATTATCAAACGCTCTAAAGAATTTCAGCGCATCCATTAATTTTTCCCAAATTATTCCAAGTTCCTACTTGCGCTTGTGAGCTCAAATCAAACGGATAGCAAATCGCTGATGGATGCTACAGTGAGGGGAACTATCCAAGGAAACAATGTTTTCATCCAAATCCCTCAATTGAAAGCAATTACCAAAAAAGCTTGTCGAGAGGTGCAAGGCAAACTATTCCAGAATATGGATGTGAGAAGCAATTTCGTTTCAGAAAACAAGCGAATTTCAGAGATTAAAATTTTCAACCGTTAAAGAGCTTCAAATCAATTCTCATTTTTTGTCGTGAAAATAAAATCAACCTTAATCAAAAAGTCAGAAATCCTCATTAAGCTTTTCGTAACTGCAAAATGATTGTTTAATTACTGAGACCACCTGCCTAAGAAGTTTTGTAGCCAGAGGAAGGAGTTGTTATTTAAATGTGGTTCAAAACAAAAGTTGTCTTATTGAAATTATTACACTAACATCCTGTATTTTGCCAATTATGAATCGACTACTCTCATCCCAAAGGTAGTGTTTTTGAAATAGTATAAGTAATTTTTTTTAAAGCTTCTCTTTGGTTATTAGGTTCCTCAAGATGCTCTTTTCTATTATAATAATAGCAACTCATTATTTATGCCTGAGAAATTTTTTATTTGTCAGAACTCTCACTCGAAGAAATGAAAGACACCAAAAATAAAGCTCACTAAATACATTACATGTCAATTGAGAGTGGTATCGCTAATGTATCAGTTTCAATCTCAGCTAGTATATTACAAACCAACTTTGATACATGTTCATCTGTCGCAGCTATCACAAAAAGATCCCTTTCAAAAGGCTGGAAGTGCATCTTAGCAGTTGGAGAAAGTGCTAAGTTTGATAAGATGATCGCTGCGAGCTTCGAGGCACGATCATTACTTTTTCCGATACCTGATGAGAGGATCGCGACAAGTCGCATGATACTCTTCGGATGTTTCGCAACTGCTGCTCTGATTCCCATGCTCAAATCCGAGAAATAGCATAAGAACTCCAAAACACTGTCTCTCACTTCATATACTGGACTTACTAGCATTTTTATAAGACTCTCCAGAAAGTCCTTGGCATGATCTTCAAGAAAAGGCTCGTTATCTTGAGACACGACCATATTTTTTAAGCATTCAATCGCAGCCTCGATCTCTTCTTGGTTGCTACTTTCGAGATATTCGTATAACTTGTAGCAGAAAGCTTTTGGATCGCTGAAATTTTTGAGGTTGATGACTCTCGTGAGATTTGTGAAGATATCGAGACAACATTTCGTAATTTCTGGGTCTACTCCATTAATAAACAGTTCAAGCAAGTTTCCGAAGAGCCTTTCGTTCTTCACCATCGGTGCATCATTGGCTTTTGTATATGATAAATTTCGAAAAATATGCATCATCACTTTGATATTCTCAAACAATCCAGTCTCGTTCTGAATTGTGTAATACTTCATTACCATTTCAGTAATCTCTTTATTCGGGTTGTCAATATTACTTCCAGTTTTGGTAGACACTATCTGGCTTGTAGAACCTACTTCTATCTTTTCTTCTTCTTTGCTCTCGTCATTGCCATTATTCCCTTTGATAACACTGGACTTATTTACAGATTCAGCCTCCATTTTGTCTTTCTGAACAGTCGTGCCTTTCTTTGGCTCATATTTGTATTTCTTGTTTTTGTTCATATATGGGATCTTTTTGATTGCATCGTCGAAATATTTAGTCATATTTTCAAAGAGCAACGAATATTGGTCCAATAGAAATAGATGGCCACTATTGCAAGAAAATAGTAGAAGTGAGTTGAGCGCAAAAGTCACTTCAGAGTCTAAACGGGATTCAAACGCTAAGGTCGCGCGATTTATCTCTGCAGTTGTGGGAGTCATCTTGAACTTCCGAATGCTAATAACTTCTTCATTTGGGTCTCGTTTCTCGAAAATTTTCTGCAACACCTGTTTTATTGATGGCAATGTTTCAGTAGGTATGGGCGGTTGAGCCGACTCGTTTTTTTGTGTCCGAATCTCCTCTCCCTCATCTCCCTTTATCATCTTACGCGTCTTAATACCGACGTTATCATCAGCTAAATCTGCATCATCTTTTCCAAAAAAGTATTTCTGCTCATAAGCAAAGAGGTATTTAGTATAGTGGTTTTTGAGGGTAAAGCTGGCGCTGGTGCAACTAGGTGGGAGAGCGAACTCATTGACGATTTCTTTCCACATCTTATGATTGCAGACGCGATTGAAACCTCCTCTTTTGCAGACTGCTTTATACAGATGACACAGATTGAGCTCACGGCCTGCAATCTGAGGTATCTTGAGGTTGGATACCCCTCGTTTGTTCCAAAAGTCAAAGAGAGCACGCAAGAACTGCTTTGGATCGTCTATTTGACTCATATTGTAGATAATTTATATGAAGCTAAAATAGTGCGAAAATTCAAAATTTTGGTAACAAAGAATATCAGTAGATATTCAACCAATTTAGTCAAGCTGCCCTAATGGACAATAGACTGTCGATAAAATGGAAATGCAGATTGTGTTCATATGATGATTCTTTTGCGAAGGTACAAATCCCAAAAACAAAAATCTAAAAAAGGAGTAATGTCCCTACTACCCAACAAAACGCATTACTATTAAGCTTTGGCCTGAAAAATGGTCTTGGCTAAAGAAATATTATAAGTGGAGATTGCTCCAGAGATCGTTCATATTACCAATAAGAAACATTAGCACATTCTGACTCAGTTTTTCCATTTGAAAAGCGATTCAATCCAACTTCAACTTCAAATTATTGAAAATCCAAGCTCCAGATTACTGTTGAAACTTTTGTTACTCGATCCAGAATTAATCTGAATTTTGTAGTACTAGTACTTTTGCTTTGGCCTATCTATTATTCTCTTCTTAACGGAATAAATTCAATTTATTCTGCTTCTATTCTCTCTGATGAATAGGATATTTCATCAAATGAATATGACAACTCAGAATCATGGGCCATGAGCCAGAAAATTCTTCATGAGAGAAAAATTTTTCGAAGTCAGTGCTATTCTCGATGATATATACATTTATAAAATCAAAATTTTAAACAAATTATTCGCATTGGTGTCACCCTACTTCAGTTAACAATTCAACGTGCTATGATGATACGAAATTTTGTTTTGAGGCCGAACTAATGAATTTTTGGCATCTTTCAACATTTTTTAACATTTTGTAAGGAGAGTTCGCTCATTGCAGAACACAATCATCATAGAATGTTCTGTATGAGCTCTGACAAAATTCACCGAGATAACGATAGTATTAACTATTCCCATATGGGATATCTTCTGTTGCTCCTCGCTCAACATACTTTTTGGTCAACTTTCAAATTTTCTTTCCAATCACTTATGCGTCTCCAAGAGAGAGAGAAAAGTAGCAAGAGGCTCTGTCTAGTTTAATGAAATATTAAGATTTTATCAAGCAGCAATCTCAACATTGACTAATTCTCACCTCTTATTTCCTCTATAAGAAAAATAATTCATCTCCTTCGATCATATGTGATTATTTAGCGTTAGATATTTTTCAAATGCATTACGAATCGAAATTAGTGTGTTAATGGAAAAAATAATATTTCACAAAAAAATCAGGTTGGATCTCTCAACAGTTGATCACCCTTCTACCATTCCCAATATTTTACTTTTCTCTTAGAAAATCCAGAAAGAAGCGAATCTAAAACTATTATAACAACAATTAGTTAAGCCCGGATTCGAAAAAAAAGTCATTCAAATAAAGTTTAATAACAACAAAAAAAAAAAGAAAGGAAAAAGTATGAATCCACCTGACTATTCAACCGAATACTCCTTCGTTAAGCTACCTTATGACTGCGGCGTTCGACGTAAGCTGTTAGTTGATTAGTCTCTTATTCCTTTAGACTTCAAAGTCACGAAAAAGATGGTAGAAAAGGAAATGAGTTCCATCTTGAACGGAATTCTCACCTTGCGGAAGGATAAAGACCTTACAAAAGGATATTCCTTGAAGGCACTCAAGGATTACATCAATCGCTTGCAATCACTCGATAAAACGCTCGATGACAGGTACACAGAAGAAGATCAAATCTATCAGACAACGAAGAAACGCCTTATTCATCTGAGAGACGTAGCTACTCAAAATGACAAAGAGTCAGAAAATGTGTACTACGAAACTCGTGTGAAAAGGCTCATTAGCGACTACCTTCTTCGCGAAAACTGCTATGCTACAGCTCAACAAGTAGCGAAAGAATTCAACATGGAGGTATATTATTATTAAATTGTGAATTAAACCAATTAACATTTGAAAAAAATAATAATGCAGGACCTCACTGCTTATGATGATAGGATGATACGTGAATACAACCAAATACTTCAGGACCTTCAACAAAACTCTTGCAAGTCTGCGTTTGAGTGGTGTCAAGCAAATAAATCTAAGCTCATGAAGACAAACAGCAGTTTTCTAATCAAACTAGTTGTGCAGGAGTTTATTGAAAAGGTTAAGAAAGGAGAAACCAACGAGGCTCTTGCTTATATAAAGAAGAACTCGGATCTCTTTGGTGAAACTCATATGGATGAATTAAAGCAGGCGATGGGTTGTCTAACTTTCTACAAGTGCATAGACAAATTTCCAAAGTATAAGTATCTGCTCTCAGACGCTCGGTGGAAGGAGTTGATCGACATGTTCAAGAAAGAAAGTTTCATGCTATATGGCATCTCAGACCAGAGTCAACTTGAAATTACACTAAAAGTATTCGAATGCTCCTTTCCTTAGGGGGCACACCGTCGTTCTAATTATATATGTATGTGTATCATTACCATAGGCCGGGATTTCTTCATTGAAGACATATCAATGTGTTCATCAGGAGAGATCACGAAACTCTGCTGCGCAGCCTTGTCCAATATGCCACCCACACATGCAAAAAGTAGTTTTACCTTAATAATTTTGCTGAGCTCTTATCACCTGTCTCATAGTTGGCGAATAGCGTCCCCTCAACCCACAAGGTAGTCTCATCCCTGATCTGCAGGCTTACTGGGAAGATCATGGATGAGCATAACCCGCCAGTTGCACTGCCAAATGGTCAGGTCTATAGCTTGAAAGTAAAAGAAATTATTATTGTCAGAGAAGAACCTATTATCTTAATAGGGATTGAAACAATACGCCAAGAAGCACAACGGCAAGTTCTTTTGCCCAGCCACTAAAGAAAGCTACGACCCGTCGGAGGCTACGAGGATCTTCATCTCTTAAGGTGGATCTAAAGTGATATTCTAACTTCAACTGCTGTGCTCGCACAAGCAGTTTTAGTTATGGCCATAAAGCTCTATTTGTTAATCGAACTCACATAAAAAACAGCACAGGTTTAGTTGTATTTGGTAAAAAGACAATTTTTTATTCATATACTCATGAGAAACCCTAATAAGTTGTATATTTTTAATGAGATATATGTGCTTATTAGCATAAAATCTGTGTATATGTATTTGTGGCTTGTAAACAATAAAACTATATGAACATGCTTCCAACTGCTAGAGAATTTTAGATTAATCATAATATTTCTCCATGGAAGAAAGCAGGGCAATTAGATTTCAAGTTGAACACGAAGAGGAATATGTGAGTACGAACTACCTGCTTCACTGTTTCACTGATAAAACAATATATTATTTAAGTGGAGAGAGTCGATTCATGAACAAATGCAGAAAATGAAGAGGAAGTTTCATTTCAACTATTGACTTGAAGGCCATGAGTTGAGCAATAGTTTTATCGAACATTATTCTTAATAAATTTTAACAGTGTATTCAGATATGAAAAAAAGACCATCAAAAGAGACCACGCCTCGTTCAGGTACGATTCCAACATCTCCATTTTCTCAATACAATCCAGAGAGAAGAACTCCAACAAATCAGCAAAATGAAAGCCCAATCTCAGAAGGCTCGTTTCTTGGGCAGACCTGGCAGAAAAGTGCTAACGTGACGTACATATGAATAAAACTTGGAAAGTCCTAACACTTTTTTGCAATACAGTGAAGATCGAGGGATGCCATCGAGTATATCCTTGGTTAAAGACAAAAGTTATTCCCTTTTTGATCTCTTTTATTATAATGCTACTAAAAAATCTTAGGCGATGTGTCACTTAAACTTGATCTGAGTGATTTCCGCTTACCTCTGAGCGCTATTCGTAGAAATTGAATTTGATGCATCTTGTAATTGAAATTATTAAGCTCTGCAACATGAGAATGAGACTCCATTGGAACGATCACCACCCACTCGATCCTCTGGTATGCGAAGTCCCACAAAACATCGTACACATTCTTCAACCCACATACATAATTGTGACCTAACATCTCAGAGATTCCTTATGCAAAAGCAAGAAAAGATATCGCACTTGATTCATTGTATCATTTTTGCTCAATCCTGATGATTAATTGGAGAATAGGCGAGCAGACTATAAGCCATCAGAAGAAGATTACGCTTATGAAGAGGAAGAAGGTCATTTTCTTATCTCACAAGTTTGAATAAGTTGATTATATTTGTGTTACAGAAAAACCGATCATATTTGTCAAAAGTGAGCAAATCGAAACAAAATTAGTGGAAAGCGAAGGAGATCTCCCTCAGAAATTGGAAGAAGTAGGGGAAAAAATAATTCGCGATCATTAACATTAAAATACTTTCAGCGAATGGTATTGGAGAAGAAAGTGAGAAAAGAAAAGCCAATCGACTTCGACAAATTGGAGATACAGAGGAGGATTTCAAATGCAGTATCGAAGATAAGCTCACTTACCAGTCTTGGAGAAAGTTCGCCTTCTCGTGAAGTCGTTCGTACAAGCAACCCGGCGATGCCTCTCAAAAGAGGCAAAAGTTATGTAGAAGAAAAGGTAATCAATCTTGAATTGTACTTGTAAACTAACTAGAGAATATCTGCTCACATAGACTGTTAAGCGCGTTATCACGGAGATTCTCCCCGGAAAAAAGTTACGACTTACTCCCATGCAGAAAATGGAAAGTTATTATCTTCCACATGAGCAAGATAAGAAGTTCTTTCGTGAAGATCAGCGGAGGATAGCGAGTCGAAGAAGGACTGAGTATGCGAACAGAGTAAGCTGAAGGATTCTAATCGCAAATTTAATTTGTTGTAAGCCAAAAGGAGTCATTCGAGAAGTTGAAGTCACTGAACTTGTGCGAATAACGCTGGAAGCAGCTCTTATTATTCAGAGATGGTTTAGACAGTACCGAGAGAGAAGGAGCTTGCTAGCAGAAAAACTTGAAGAGGAAAAAAGTAATAATTTCACTTTATTTCATAGCACAAAAGTTATTAGAAAAAGAAGAAGAAAAAAGACAGAGTACAATTATCACTGCGAAGCCTTCTGAGTTGAAAGATTTTGGATCACCTCACGATACAGCAACATTCGCAACTCCGGTCAATTTATCTAAAGTCGCCAGTCCTCGAAGCTTCGATATTCCTGAACCGGATGAAATACCTCGAAAACCTATCCAAGCCCAAGAAAAAGTGAAGTTAAGTGAATCTGGCTCGAATAAGCTCAGTCAGGAGAAAGAAAAATATGAGGCTGCTAAAAGGAAGCTCAAGCTTCTTCGCGAAGCTGAAACACTCGTAATCAATTGGTGGCTATCATTTTTATCATATCTATTTCCCCTTCGTCCTGAACTAGGCTGCGATCAAAATTCAAAGGAGATATCGTAAGTGGAAAAGAAATCATCCGAGCAAATTTACAAATTCATCGGTCCAAGTTGATCCAGCCTCAATCGCCTTCGATATCAACTCTTTGTTTTCCAATGAGTTCAATATGTTCTGCAAAGTATTACTCCATCTTTCGTGACAGTTTGGTTATGGATGTACTTAGGCTTTATCAGAAAACCCACTCTTCAACACGGCACTGTCTTATCAATGGTTGATTTTATATTTCCAGAAAAGACTAGCGCAAGGAATCCAAGAGGCTGGTCCGAATCCAGACATTCGGGAGATCATGAGAAAAATTTTATCAGGTATTCCCGTTACCAAAGAGCAGGCTGAGAGAGCTGCTCGTAGCGAAAAACGGGAATATAGTTATCAAAGCAAATAAAATATGAATCGGGTGATACTTTAGTTATAAGTTAGTAATATTTCCGAGAGCATAAATACGTGCATAAATTACTGTTGCTCCTCCAAAATTTTTTGATCGTTGAAATCAAAGGGGTTAATATTATAAATAGAAATTCAAGACTACATCACTAATCTCGAGAACCGAAGGAAAGTCGATTTCATGAAAATTTTAAAAGGTGATTGAATTTTTTGCTTGTTGCCTTTTATCAATTGAGGTCCTATACTGCGATAAATTAAGGAAACTGAAAACACGCGAGATTAAGAATAAGTGTATATGAAAGTATTGTAACTATTAATAATTTGAAATAAGGAAATCTGTTACATCGAAATACTTTTTGGTGAAAAAATGCCAAACCTTCCTCGAGAAATCATCAAATGGATCCAAGGGTTAGATCTCTCTTACTCAGTGAAAGACCCGAAAAGGTAATTTATCATTCTGAGCCTCTCATGCTGAGTTAATACAGGGATTTGTCAAATGGATTCTTAATTGCTGAAATCTTTTCAAGATACTACCCAGGAGCTATCCAGATGCACTCATTCGACAACAGCCAGAAGGTCGAGAGGAGGACCAACAATTGGTTCTTGCTGGAGAAATTTTTCAACAAACATAAAGATATTCCACTTTCGCGCAAGGACTTCGAGGATATACTCAAAGAGAGCAACATGGACGCTCTCATCGACTTTATGATGAAGATGTACACTTTCCTTACAAGCAGAAAGTACTCGCTTTAAGCCGCCTTAATTGATCAACATTAACTTCGATAGAGTGACTCGACCAACTGTGGCAATGGGAGTAGAAGGGATCCAGCAGCAACAGCTACAACAAACTGGTCAAGAAACAACGTCATTCATACTCAAAGACAAGGGACTCGAGAAACTCAAGGATATAGAAGAGGAGGAAGAGAAGAAAGAAGAAGACAAAGACAAAAAAGAAAAAGAAAAAGTTGAGAAAGAAAAACCAAAGAAAGAGGAAGAAGATGATGCACAATCACGAATAAACTCGTCAATGAAGATAAGAAGTATAATCAAGGTCGAATCACACAAGATAAAAGAGTCTTTTGATCCTATTACCCAGCAGGTAAGGGAAATTTGATTTGAATGGGCATCTAACATAACTAATGGTTACCAGTTACAAGTGCAAGGAGCAGTTGTAAAGCAGCTAACTGTTCCTTTTGGGAAGACTGCCGCCGATAGATTCCTCTCGGCTGACAAGCTCACGCAACAAAATCTTTCGATTAGATCTAACAACCTTCAAGATACTCAACTTTCTTCAGCACAGTTACCTGGCAGCAAAAACCAGTTAGATCTTCAAGCTTCAGTAACTCAAATTCCTATTTCTAGCAATAACTCTTCTTGTCTTTATCAGCCTCAATATGCACCTTCTCAACATCAATCCCATTCCGCAACCGGCGAAACTAAGTCCCGTCGAGACCAAAAATACGATCAAACGATCTTTGACATTCTCAATGAGAGAATCTCAAGAAGATTAACCATGAGCCAATTTGAAGAAGATGTGAGGAAGTTGAATATTAAAAATATTAGCATTTTCCAGTACTACACCGACAACATCGAGATCTTCTCCGATGGGTTGAACCAAGCAGTTTTCAGAGATATCCTCGACAACATCGAGGAGCTCGCAAAACATTCTATGAGAGACCTCAACGAACTCTGGAAATTTATGACTTTCTTGTTCCAGGCGGCAAAAGTGCTTTCGATCGATAAACCCTACTTTACAGGTAGCATTAAAGCTTGGCTATTCTTGCTTACCATTCATTCTTTTAGTGTTGATCGATATTATCCGAAGTCTCGGAGAAAAATTCGTCGAAAAGAAAGAGCCAAAGTTTATTGTCTTTTTCCATGACAATTTCCTTGAGCCTCTTGCAAAGCTCGTTGAATCCACCACACTCTTCGAGAAGAAGGAGCATCTCATCAAGATCCTGTTCTGCTTTTGCCCCAATACACCAGAGTCCAGACTTGAGTTCTTAGCCTCTTATAAAAAAGCTTTGGCGAAAAATTTCCCTGTGTTTTTGCAATCTCTGGTGGTCTTGCTTTGCGACGATATCCTTCACAGTAGCATTAGCAACACTCAATATTATGAATATTTCTGGACGCATGCAAAGATCGGATATTATTCTTCAAATCCAAATGCTAAGACTATGGGATTGGCACTGATTGCTAACTATGCAATCCTTGACGCGAATGTTGTATACGATTTTTACAAAAAAAACAAGAGGAGCCTTGAGAACGAATCGTGGTGGGAAAATAAGTGTCTTGTGCTTGCTGCGTTGAGCAGAGTGACAACAGCTCTTGTTGAGTCTCAAGATTACAAGGACTATGTCAAGAAATTAAATCCTCTCCTTACTAAAAACTACAACTACGAAAATGAGCTCAAAGCTAACCGATTGAGGGAGGAAGTAGACTCGCTAGCAAGGTCAATGTCTCTCGTAGCCGCTCCGAATTCCATTGAAATTGTCCAACGCAATTATATCATCTATACGCTGGGATTCGCTTCCGAGTCGAAAGAAATCATCAGTCACATTGTCAACGCAGTGCTCACAGGAGATGATGAGTTCAGAAAATGGTTCTATGAAAACCAAGGCGATTTCAACGACGAGGAATATATTATCATCAATGACAGAAGCCTAAAACACAAAATTAATATAAACTCTGAAGCAATTATTCCTTATGCAAAAGATTTCTTGTTGGTGACACTTGAAATGGTAATTTTTCTCTTTTTTCTTGGAAACAAACTAACTAACAATTTTTTTTTTCCTAATATAGATCACCGAAGGAAAGATAGATCAATTGAGATCACAACATTTCGAAATAATTGCTTTCGCTTTCAGATACACTGACTTCAAGCTTTTGAACGTCGAAATACTTCAAAACGCTGTAGACACCCTCCTGCTTCATTTATTTGAAGGCCTGTGCGATGAGATAAACTGTGCCACAAGTGCTGAAATATTGAAGTTTGTTATCGCCAATTATCTCAAAGGTGATGTTAAAGTCAAGGTACATTGCTTTAATTTAGAAAAGTGCGTGATGGAATGCTCTTCTTAAATTAGGATATTGAAGATTTGTTCGGATCAGCTGTACAGTTCATGTTTACACATCAACTCAACCCTTGCATTGAAAATGTCGGATTGCTGCTAGAGTGGCTTAGAGAAGAAGTTGAACGTCGTGGAACTGAGCGCGGCTTGAATCAATTTAGAGATATCGTGTCAAACATTCAGAAAAAGGCTGAAGGACAACCAACTGCTCAAGATATTGAAAAGTTTGTGGCCAGCTTAATGACGAAATCATCGGAACAACCAGATGAACCTGTAAATGGTACCAGAAATCGCCTTGACCCTCAAGTCGACAATCAACTCTCAGGAAATCAGAGTCCGTCAGGTGCAAACCTTGGAGATTCTCAAGACGGAGGTGATTTTGTTCCTGATAAGAGCCAAGATAGATCTGCGCAGCCTGATGGTTCTTTTACTAGCAAATCATTTTTAGATAAGCCGTTCCCTAATGAATAATCAATTGGTTTTGCATTAGCTCGTCATCATACTATTTTATCGCTCTTGCATACAGCACTCATCTTTCACAAATTTCATTCATTCAAGAATAAAACTAAAAGCTCAAAATAAATTCTACGAAACTATCTATTGAGTTGGCTGCTCAAAAAATTGGCAATAGTTGAAAAAAGTCTTTTTGATAAACTTATTAAAAGAGCTACTTATTCTGAGACTTCAGAGGATAAAACCATCAAATTCAACACATATCAATATATCTAAATATGAAATTTAGTTACACTAGTCCTACTCTAAACTTTTAATATTCAAACTCTGATTTGTTAGGTTTCTCGTCTTTTAGTGTTCTTACATAACTCCCACGGTTCATACCTTTTAGAGTGCTATGATTATTCCAGTTTCCGTGTCTTCCAGGGTGGTAGTTCTTCCTTATTAAGAAAATGTTACTGGAATAGGAGTCTTTTTTCAGATCATCAACAGTAACGATTTGAGACGAATTTCTGTGGAGCATCTTAAACATGGCAATCCTCTCTTCGTTGGGTTGTAGTTTAGGCTTATCGAGGATTGAAGGTGGGAGCATTGTGGATTTCTATAAACAATCATATGTTGTAAGGATTTGAAAAAAATCAATATACGGCGTTTATATTTGCTTTCTTTGTCATCATTGATAGTGGAACACTGCGTGTCAGGGTAAAATGGAGACTTGAAGGATCCTTTCGTAAGTCCGGTGACACTGATTTGTCAAGTAACTTATGGTTGAAGAATCTCAAGGAGGGCTTTCCGATGATAAGCGCGGCCCATGTATTAATTCTGATTCTTCGGTCTTCAAGAATAAGGCTATTTAATCGTTTGAAAAGGTTGTCGACTTGAAAATATTACTTTTGCATTTCGTGGAATTTGTATCTCCCATAATAGTCACAATCGAGAGTCTTCATAAGTTGACGGACATCATCTCGTCCGTATTGGATTTCTTTAGGCTCAATAAGTTCCATATTCTCGATCATAATTTTGGCTACGCTCCCTTTCTCAGCCTTACAGAAAAGACATTTTTATCAATTGCAAAGCATAAGTTAGTTACAATTAATCTGTCTAGAAGGTCAGCTTTGTTTATTTCATAAGTCAATTCTTTTATCTCAGTTTCAGTGAGAATGTGCTGCTGGTGTCTACCAGCCAGGAGCTTCACTGAGTTCTCAGAACGAGATCTGCAATTTTGGCAGAGGGAATTACCGAGCACGGTCAGTGCCTAGTTGATTGTAAGCACAAGAAAAATACAAAGCAATTGACTTCTTCATCTAAGATCCTCAGAGGTGCAACTGATATTTTTGAAGGATTTGGGCTATTGATCGTTTTGGAAAGGAACATATCTCGATTCCCTATCTTGGAGCCTTTTATTCCCTGAGACAAGACGTATTGTGTCAGTTCTGTAAATCATTTGGGAAAATTATACAAGCCTGGCGATCTCGTTCTCAAGATGTTTGTGCTGCTTGTTTTTGAGATATTCGCGTCCAATATTGATGCATTTTTTGCAAAGGTCTTCTACGTTAAAGCAATTAACAACGGGTCCATATTTCGCAAATAAATCGAGTCTTGCTGCAACCTATATTATACGAACAATGTGGATTAGGTTTTTCAAATTTGCCAATGGATTTTCTTACGTTAGGATGCTCAATTTCTGGTGGGTAGAGAAATTTGAGCAGCTTGTCAAATTCGATGAGGAACTTGTTTAAACGAAATTCAGGTTCTTTTTGTGGAATATGAAAATGGAAAATATCTCTTTCTTTGCTCGCGAGAGTGCTGCTGGTACTCCTACGAAATTATCAGAGAAAGAGCCCTAATGCGAGCGCCTACCCATGAAACCCATTCCTGATTACATCTTTGCCATACAGTGCTCGAAGAGATTTGGGGGAGGTTTTCTAGAAAATCAATACTCAACATGAAGTTACACAGTCGTGGTAATACTTTCGCTTCTGCAGGATCATTCGGACCGATCATTTCTCTCCATTTTGTAATTGGATCTGCTTTCTCGCAAGTAAGCATCAAAATCATGCACTCTCCGTTTCTTAGATATCGTTCGAGTTTTTCAAATGAGCTGTCTTCAAACAAGTGATAGTAGAGGTTCACAATTTCTTCTTTAATAAGCTCTCGTTTAATCATTGTGGCGATCTCAAACCCTTCTCCTTCAATTTTATTAATGATGTCTTGAACCTTCAAGCAGATTAACTTGAGTTTTCAGAGGCATAACTACCAGCGTATCATCCGCAGTGATGTCTGGCTTGAGAACTGCGATTGTATAAGGAATATTTACTTTCTTGGGATCAAACTCAAGAGACATTTAATTTATTTTTATAACTCCACACAATTAGGACGATTGAGGTTAATCAAATTGATTCGATGCAGAGTTTGATATTAGACTTTGATTGTTAATTAGCTATCATTCTAGAAATCGAAATTTTTCACAAAGCCCAGAACAGTCCAGTCTACCTGCTGAATTCAAACTTTGACTCTCACATGTATCAAAATTTCATCTCGACAGAATGTACTTGGCAAAATTTTAATTTCATCGGATTTTTCGAATTAGTGAAAACTCGAGCTGATACGTACTACTATTGTATCTAAGAAGTTTAAAATTTAATGAGCATTGTTTTCTAAAAGTTGTTCATGAGAGGAATCGAATTTACTTTGATTGGATTGATGATGCTTGCAAGCATCACAGTGGCTGAGAAAATCACATATGACGACGATGTGCTCGTGCTAACAGACAGCAACCTCGATCTAGTCCTTTCATCATATGATAGCATAATAATCAATTTTTATACTTCCTGGTGCGACTATTGCAAAATTCTGGAAACTGAGTACGCCAGGGCAGCGAAATTGATGCATTCTCAGAAACCTTCATGTGCTTTCGCAAAACTCAACGTTGAAGAACAAAAGGCAACTGCAGAAAAATATGGAATAAATGCTTATCCTACGATGATCTTGCTTAGAGACCAGAGATTGTATGAATATACAGGAGGGCATACTAAGGATGAAATCGTTTGGTGGGTAAGAAGAGCAACCGGTCCCACTTACCTCAACATTACTTCTGCGGAAGAATTTAAATTATTTAGAGAAAATTCAACAGTTCTTCCTGTGTTTTATGGCTCTCACCAAGGGGACGCCTTCAAAAAATTTGAGGAAGTTTCGAAACACCTTCTAACGGATCCTACATATCAATTCTTGGTTGCTGATTCTCAATTGGCTAAGCTAAATAATCAACCTTTTGACGGAAGCACAATCATCTACAATAAGTATGACATCGAAGAGAAAGTCAGTAATGACATTGATATTGATCAATTGAAATTCAAAATTGAAATGGGCGAATTCCCAGCCATTGCAAAATTCGATGAAAGATTTGCAGAGAAAATCTTTAGAAACAAGGCTCCAGTGTTATTGCTTGGAGTCAGAGGGTCTGAAGCTGATAACAAGGCAAAGGCTGAGCTTGAAAGAATGGCAAGTCAAATCCGTGGAACAATTTTAATTGGATTAATCAATGCAGAAGAAAAAATAGGATTGAAGATGCTCAAGTTTTTAAATTTAGAAGCAACTCAACTTCCCGCTGTAAGGATACTTAATGAATTTGATTGATTATCAAAAAAATTAGATAAGAATTATTGAAACTGGTGGAGCAGCTGCTGTACGACATAGGCTAACCGGAGAGATCACAGGAGAAAGTATCGTCAAATTCGTGAATGAATATCAGAAAGGAGCATCTAAAGGTACAGCTCAGAGCCAAGAGATGCCTAAAAAGAAAGAAGAACCGTAATTTATATTTTAAAAATTTTTTTCAGAAGTTGATTGCTTCTAGGGCGAAAAATGTGAACAGCAGTCCTGCCAGAGGATCTAAAGATGCTTCAGCAAACGCAGGAGGGGAACCAAAAGTTGCAAAAGCACAACAACCAAAACCTCAACACAATAAAGCTTCAAGTACAGAACTCTAAAATAAAAGTATCCTGTTTGAATAACAATGTTTGTATATTCACCGTTTGACTTCTCCAATTAGGAGTTCTCTGTGATTAAGAACTTTTTCACAAATATTCTCCCAATTTCGAATTTAATAGCGATTAAGAGAGAGTAAAAAAATATTATGAATGTCTTAAGAAAAAAATACAACATCGAACTCTGTGAAGGTTCTCAAATTGTTGACTCAGACAAGTCAGTATTGAGGAAATTTTAACAGACATCTATTGTTGTATCTGAGGCAAATAATCTTTAGTCACTCTTTCATATTGGTGAGAGGCGTCATGACGGGTTTAGTCCCAAATCTGTGCTCGCCACGAAAGTTTACAATTGGAAAAGAAAGAACCTTCATGTTAGTAATGTCGTTAAATTATAGTCAGCATTAAATCATTATTAAGATCTAAAAGTTGGAATTTGAATTTTTTAAGAAGTTCACAATTGCTGGTATCTTGCACCCGTCTTCTTTATAAGAGAGATAGAAATTGAAAATAATTCTTGCGCTCTATTTCATCATAAAGTTCTAATTCGGAGTTACACCTGGCCGCTCAGCCGGAGATCTAATTCATGAAAAAGGCTAGCTGAAAGATGATTATCTTGCTTATTGAGAAAGTACTTATCCAAAAAAAAAAAGAGTCATAATTGGACAGATCTTCTTTAATAAGCTCTGTAAAACTCATCGGAATTATGTATTTAATATTTCATTACTAATATGAGGCAATATCTTTTTTGATTTAGGACTTCTTAGAACAAAATATGTGAGGATAAAAATTAATTAATTATAGGCTTCCAATTTTTTGATATCTCCGGGCAACATGTCTGAAATCAAAGTTGATCCCAGCGATCTAATTCCCACTGAATCTGCAAAAAGTTCCAGAATTGGTTTGGATCTGAATCAAGTACCTTACTATACCTACAGTAATTCATTGATAATTAGGCTTTGGAGCTTGTAGGTGACAGACATTGGTATCAAAAGAGACTGATGATCATACTCGGGCTACAATGGACAATCTCCGCCTTTATCATTATGATGCAGCCATTCTTGAACCAAGAACCTTTGTTTCTCTGCCTGAAACCAGATGGAACGACCTACGATTGTGACGAAAAAGCAGCTACATCTCAAAATCGATGCAATAGTGAATACTTAAGTCCGAACTCAGCGCCTAGTCTTGTCAGAGATCTCGGACTCTACTGCGAAAATGAAACTTGGAAGAGTCTTGGAGGCTCTTTCTTTTTTATTGGAGGAGCTGTAGGGTCCATTCTGTTCTTATATCTCGCTGATCGAGTTGGACGGTTAAAAATTCTATTCTGGAGTTATGTCCTCGGCACCATCTTCATTTTGATCCTCGGAATTTCTGATTCATGGGGAGTCTATTATATTTCAATAGCACTCACGTGGGCAGGTTTTGATCCTTATTTTGCACTAGGAACAGTGCTTGTGAACGAGGAAGGAGGTATTTATCGGTTTGGTTCTCAAAATAACCTATTATTACTCTCAGGTGCTTTCATTCGGCAAGTGACTACGGTTTTGCTCTTTGCGTGTTGGTCAATAGGAGAGCTGCTTTTTATCTTGATCGCCTATTTCTTTAGAGAATGGAGAACCCAGGTCATCTATTTCACGGGGATTCCTTTGCTGGTGTTGACACCATTGTTTTATTGGATCTATGAGTCACCACGGTAAGGATTAAGCATTTATGAATATAATGAATTTTTACCCCAGGTATCACTACGCAAAAGGAGCATTTGAAGCTGCAGAAAATGTATTGCACAAAATTGGAAAAGCTAACGGACTTGCACCAACGAATATAACGCTTCGAAACGATTTAAAGTTTTCAATCGTTGGAAACGCTAATGGCGGCTTTACCTATCTCTTCAAAGAGCCAAGACTACTTAAACGAGTTGTATTCTTGACGATCTACATGTTCTATCTTTATTTATCCTATAATGGACTCGAATTTGGCGTGGCTCATCTGGAAGGAAGTATATATGTAAATTCTGTGATAGTCAGTGTCGCAGAGTTATTGGGTTATCTAACTTCTGGTAAGTGTAAATCTGAATAAATGATGGTCTCAACTTGGTTAGGACCTATTGTTAGATTGCTGAATAGAAGGAAGACAGCCATGATCAGCATCTTATTCACAACAATCTTTGGATTCGCGTTCTTGCTGGTTCCATATCTACCATACCCCGAGCGCATATCGCAGGCCTTTTCTCTGGTAAACTTCCAATCGGGACTACCAAGTTAATTAGGTTTCTAATAGATAGTAAAATGGGGTATCAGCGTTGGGTTTGGCATGATGTTCATCTACGCCTCAGAACTGTTCCCCACAGAAGTTAGATCAATTGGGGTTGGGTTTTGTGTATTCCTTGGGAGGCTAGGTAGTATCTTAGCACCATATGTTCTCCAGCTTGCTAAGTTTCTTGGAGTGAGTCAAATGATATTTTATGCTGCACTAGGGGTTGTGGGTTTATTTGCTGTTTACAATCTCCCCGAGACCGCAGGCAAAGAGCTGACGGATAATCTTGAAGAAGAGGAAGATACGAAACAAGAGCAAGAGATACTGTTTAAGGGACCTGGTTCCACTGAGGCTGTGAAAGGAATCAATGAATAATATGAATTCTAATTTATATTTAAGACAAATATGAATATCTATGGATTTCAAACTAACAACCACTCCTACAAAATTCTCAAGATTGGAACGTTTAGTTGCTTCTCTGGGTTTTGAATTTCTATTTGATATTCTTCATTAGCCTATGAGTGAGTGTTGCAACAAACTAGTGGATGGCAGCATTCATCCAAGTGAAAATGAGCCCAACAGAACTTACAAATTCTTATTGGGGATTAATAAACTTTTTTTTCATTATAGTACCATTGAATATTTAGCAAAATATTCTAATAAATATTATATTTTATAAACACTGATGACCTCATGAAATGAAAAATGTTGGTTGTGAATCAAAATTAGTATTTAAATTTCAGTTCAACTATAATTTTACCAGAATTGAGATTACTCATTTATGAAGAGGTTTATGACAAAATTAAACAAATTTCGAATATAAGTGTGTGGCATCATCAATTACAATTATCATACGATAACTTATACACAACTAAGTTGTGAATAGTAAGCATCCATCTCATGTAATATATATAATTCAGGAATCCTTATAGAGATGCTGGCTAAAATATTTCCTTTAAATAACTTTTGTGATACTAAATTCAGTGTAATGAGCTTATACAGAGCGAGGATGTTGACTTATATTTCCACTTATCACTCTCTATCTCAAAGGAGTGTTGCTGAAATTGGACACTGACTATATTCTCACATCACCAGCTGCAGACCAAATCTCCATTTATTTGATTTATTAGTTTCGAGGCCATAAATTTTATTTAGAGAAACTTAATGAATTGTAAAGTTCTCATTTCGAAGTCGGTGTAACATATATCAGAATTGCATAAAAAAATAAATAGTGAATGAGTAATGGTCATTTGTTATCTGGTGAATTTGAGTTATCCGAGCACAGCTGTGACATATCTGAGTTTGTTAGCGTTTTTTTGCTCTAGTGTACTTATGTTGTTGGGTGCCTTCCGTTTTTAGAAAGCGCAGTTCATTTGTAATTTGATATTGTTGACTTTCTTTCTTATCTTCTGCTCGCCACAGCTGTTCTGTTAAGTTGCAAAAACTTTCGATCTGGACTGTCTCAAAATTAGCCGATAATTCGGATTTCTCTTCTTCAATGTTAATCTTGTCAACACAACAGACAGAAAATGGATCACTTATTTCGTTTTCTATAGCGATAACACTGGGTTGATCACTGTCCTTATTTTCAGTGCTGAATATACTGTCAAAGCTATCATTTTGCTCGTCAAAATCAAAACTAATTGATATGAGATCCTGCTTTGCATTCTCGTCACCACACTCCAAGCAAAAAATACTTTGCTTCACAATACCTTCTTCGTCATCACTATCTTGAATTAGAATCGCTGGGCTTTCTTTGTGATCTGAGACAATATTATCATCTCCGAATCTAAGAATGCTTTCAAAGCTATCATCATTCTCGATTGCAAGTTCTTTAGTTAAAGTTGCCTTTGGCTCTGTTTTCTCCAAAATTTCTCTTTTAGGGTTTGAATCATTTTTTCTAATTTTCTTCGAAAAAGCACGCATCTTGGTTGCGCTCTCAGAATTTGAGGTTTGAGAACCAACATGCTTCTCTAATCGTATATTTTCTTTATTTTTCTTTACGATTCTATTTTGAATCGCCATCTTTTTTGTGGCTACAGTACAGATATGATTAAATCATCAACGAAAAATAAATAATGTGTACCGCGTTTTCCACTTTGAGATCGGAGGCTCGTTGCCAGATTAGTATTTAATTGCTGATTTTCCTGCTTCTCTGAGTTACCTCTATTCTCTCTCGGGGATACTGTTGTTTCTGTTTCACACTCAATGCTGATTTCATCAAACTCCTCAACCTCAATCTTTTCTTTTGAATGATAGTGTTGATCGCTTTCTTCAACTTTGAATTTTTCTCTCGATTCAAAATAGCTTCTTACGGTTGGATGTTTAGCTATGTTCCAGGAAAATTAAGACAGAGTAGTGGGGGAAAATTAAACATTTCAGCATCTTCTGGCAGAATTTGTTCCTATCGATGTCGACATTCCACTCAAAGCATTTGCAACACTGTTTTCAGTTTTAAGTTAGATACACTCACAGTACTAAGAGGATGTATACCTGAACAGAAGGCAAAATATCAAGCCATCTTACCGTAGCAAAATTAACTGCCTCAGCAATATTGAAGCCCCAATTAAATCCACTATGATAAGCCCCTCCAACTGTGATAACGAATTCTCCAGGATGTTGTATCATTTTGTAGACCTTGAGATCAGGAATATGCTTTTTTAGTACGTAGGGTGATATCATCAGCGTCTTGTGTCGTATATACTCTGGGCACTCTGCAATACATTCTGGAAAATGAGTTTTGACAAAATTTTCGAGCTTATGACTTTCGCTGGCGGGCAGACAGTACCAAAACCTAAACCAAATGAGTATTTTCCTGTTGAGAGATCTGTTCGGATTACTTCGGTTTTCCGTAATGTAAGAAATTGATGCTATATAGGTCTAAATCTTCTTTGTGCCAGCTGAACATTGCTTTCCAAGAGCCAACATATAAATATGGCTTGGTTACTCCGGGAATCGGCACGCTAAGTCCTTCTCTGTTCAGAATCTATCGATTGGTCAATTTCTGTGATATTATACCTGAGTAAACTGTCAAATTCGTTCAGATTCCATGTAACGCCTCTATCAAAAAGAGATCCGAGAATATCAATCCCATAAACTGGAGAGCTATAGGTAATTGTTTTCCAAAACTAGAGTTGAAGGTTTACAGTGATACCAACCCTGAATTGAACAAAATACCTGACTTTCAATCTTCTCGGGCTCTTTGAAGTCACTTTGGCTGTCAAGACTTTTAAAATTTTCATAAAAACTCCGAAATGTCATCGATTTTCTTTTAATTCCCTTCATTTTGTAGATCCCTTAGAGACGAGTTAGGCCAACTAATCAATTCCAGATGAGCTACCTTTTTCACCTTCCAATTCTTGATTCATGATGGTAGAAACAAAGTGCCTTTCTAATTCTTGATCGATTGGCTTGGCTCTCGCTGACCAACCTGCTGGAGGAACAATCTTAGGCAAAGTTAGCTTCCTTGATTTGTGAATCTTTAAATACTTTAACTATTCCATAGTCTGACAGAGCTTGATCTTTATCCAGACGTTCGACAAACTCTCGGGGGCTAGAAAATTCTTCGATGGAAGGATGAAGCACTAGGCCGTAAGGAATATTGTTCTTGGAATCCATTAGAGAGGATCGATTTTATTTGATAAAAAATCAAAGATTCACGTTTAATTGTTTGTTAGGATGAGTCTGGAGTTTGCAGATTTTTATTTGAATAGTGTAAGATTAATTAATGAGTTTAAACGCAACATGAGTGAATCGATAACAGTATTCAGTATTTCTTTTTTAAATTTTCAAATATGTCAATCACTCCCGAAAATATGATGAAAAGGAACGTTCTAAAATAGCTGTTTCGTTAGCCATATATTCAGCCTATTCTTGCCTTAGATTCACTAGAATGTCTTCAACAAAATTTTTTATTCTTTATTTCCCTCTTTGAAGCTTGCTAAACAGGTGAGAAAAGATTGGAAGGAACAACATAAGAATTGAGAGTGATCTGCCACCTGCAGAATCAATTCAGTTATGGTATTATTCAAGGCTAAAAAAGACCCAGTATGTGTTGATATTCATTAAAATAAGAACAAGAATAAACTACTCTCTAAAGTTTTTTTCAGGTATTGAGACTTCCAACCTCGTACTTGACAGTCATTATCTAAGTTCATGGATTCTGTATAGATGATATGAAACAGATTCTCTTTATTTCCTATGATTAAATCTCATTTCCCTTACAATGTTTTTTCTTCAATAAGAATATGCTAGTAGAAAATAACCCTCAGCTGCTCGAGTCTAATTTTTGAACGGATCGATTCGTAATAGATGAAAGTCCACTCACTCCAATTACAAACGGTTTTTCCATTACTGGGTTTTACTAAGTTGAAAGCCTTAAACTCTAATATTGTTTCCTCCATTCAGAGAAAGTTGTACTGTGACTCCTGTTAATGGCAAAATGAGTGTACTTACATCTGCTCGAAAGTCATCTCCAAGTTATAGCATTGGAATGAATTAGGGTGGCATGGTCAATAGTTCTTGAGTCGAAAAGAACGTTCTCGAGTTAAATATCTGTATCAATGGGGAAGAATTTATGATATGTGCAAGAACCTTCTATTAAGCCACAGCAAATTTACCCTAGACAATTCTAGTTCTTTATATAATTTCTTGTGCAATCTAGCCTGACTACATCCAGATTTCATCATAGGATCGAAAACAGGAGAGGCTTCTTCATCATTATTTTCTATTTCTAATAACAATAAATCTTGGTTACTGTGATAATGAGCTTCAAACTTCGCTCTAATAAACTTTTATTCGTTCTCTCCAATGAATATCTTACCATTGATTTTTTTATATTGATTTGCTATTGCAGCATTAAGGACTCACAAAGGTCAGTTAGTCATGCGACTCAACTGGCTTATCCCAGCATCCAATCTAATAGAGCTATTGAATTAGTATTGCAATCCAATCAAATATCAGTTGACCTGGAAGTATATTTAGTTTTTTTAATATTTGTTAATATTTCCACCAAGAAATGCTGAAAATTTACACAATCTAACCTCACTCAGCGGCAATAACAGAGGAATTTGTCTCTAATAATCCACGAATAGCATGGAGATGGCTGCTTTATGAAAAATAAGATTGCGGATTAGAATTATATTTTGCGTGAATGGTCTACTTTACAAATGAATGATTGAAAATCTTTGCAGTCGTTCCAAACAAGTTTGTTCAAGCTCTATAAGTTTTTATTTCAATCCACTCTCATTGTTAATGACTTATGATGCAATAAAATGAAAGATGGCTTCGATTGAAGCCCAAGACAAATATTCCATTTACTGGTGCTACACCTCTCAAGCATATATATATATTCATGTTAAATGCGCTCGCAGAACTCTAACATCTACATATCGAAATCATAAGTCATCAATTTGAAAAGTTGAAGCCATCATTGAGTCAGGACTTAGATTCGTGAAATTAACGTTCTGAGCAGGAATATTGCTGCGCGCTCTAGCTATCTTCTCTAGTTGATTGGCTCTATGTTCTCCTTTCTGTATGATCAAACCAATTTCGGAAATATTTCTGTTTGTCATTTATTGCCAGAGATCCCCCTGAATGGATCTGATAATATAGCAACTAGGCAAGTGGCCTCAAGTATTGCTCATATTCAGCATAAGTCATCGGATTTTGAAATGAGGGAATGATTATCTGCAATAACGCCTCAGTTAGGACACATAAAGTTGGGTGGCGCTAGTCCATCTGATAGGAAACCTTGAACTTTCCAAAGCAAGAGGAATGAATAGCCGAAACGATTGAAAGTCAAGCCATCATTCAGCTAAGAAGTTGATCTTATGATTCGATTAACGAATTGCCAAATACTAGCTCTCAGCAAAATAAAATTCGGTGGGATTGACATGCACTCACTTCTTATCATCGATAAGTCGGTTAATCTCTGTAATTGAATACATGAAAATTTTGAAAATGGAACAAATGGCTCTCTAATCTTATTTGAAAATGTCAGTGATAGGCTGATTCCGACAGAAGGGGTTCAAAAGGAACATCTTGCAATCTCCGTGCACTTTTCCACCGCTCTTGAGGTGATAGCATTGAGTAGAGTTTTACTGTGGGTAAAATGTGAACGGTATGTAAAACGATGTAATCATCGTTACAAAAGGCAATATTTAAGACATCCATCATGATTTTATTAATCTGAAATATTCAATCAAACATTAGTATCTTCAAGAATGAAAATGGAGATGCAAATTTATTGAAAGAATTTGTCCCCGTTCTCGTAAGAATATAAGTGGTTGTCGGGTTTTCTACTAAATAGAAGAAAGGTATTCTTTTTATTTTTATTTTTTCCTCGTGATAAGATTAATTTGCACATCTTCCTCCTGTTCTTATGAAATAATGAATTATCATAATATTTAATAGTTTCCAATGCTCTCTTATACATCTTATATAGACAGCAGAATGTGTTTGAATCTAGTATACCTACGAATGAAGATAAAAGCCGAGAGAATAATTGTCTAGCTCGCAGTTATTTGACATCTTATATGGACTAAATTCAATACTTTCGAATAAAAAGATGTAAAAAAACTCAGGATTCAATGAAGATTTATCAATGTAGGGGTTTGACGAAATAAATTTTATTTTGAAGAAAATCGTTAAAATATGAAATTAACACTCAGCAATTTTTTCATGTGGTTTCATTGTGTGAATTCAACATAAATTCCATTAAATTTTTCGTTTCATTCATCGTCCAATTCGCAAATATGAACTTCGTGTTTCAATTAAATCGTTAGAATACCTTTGAAGCTGTTACTTTATGCTCACTAAGAATTTATTTCGAAACCAAAACTGAGGCAATATCTGATCTGGCTCGATTGAAAAGATTGCATTCATTCTTGACTCATATTATAATTTTTATTTCTTGTAACGATATTATTTTGTCAAGGTAGCGTAGATCTATTTGATGAGCAACAGCAACTGCTCTTGGGAAAACTTTTCACTCTAAAGTTGTTTGCTTGGAAGAAAATCTCATTGTTGCAAAAATCTAACTGTAGATTAGTTGAAATTTCCCTGTTTGGACGGTCTTGGGTATGTTTTACTAAGGATCCTGGATGCTCTCCGTCACTTTTGTCACATCAAAAATCAAGTCGCAGTACTATCTATTTGATGAAAATTTGCATACATAGAGTGTCGGATTCCCTTGCGCTCTGTGTAGACTGCTTGTTTTTCTGCTATATTATACAAATTCTTGTGAAATACATCTGATGCAGACTCCATTACTAATTAAAATTTGCTGAATAGATGTTCATGAGCAACATTCTTGTTGAATTCTCCATGGTCTTGCGTCTTGTAAATTTATCGACTTAAGTCTCTTTCTTAATTCTCTAAATTTTCTTTGAGGAGAATATGAGTTCTTCGACTTGTCAAATCCACCTTTTCCAGCAGTAATAGTCACAAGTCTGCGATTCGATTTTGATATTGATTGATGGCCTGCGCTATCTTGATTCTATCCCTATTCACATTATTATCTAAGGTGGAGAATGTTATAAATTAAATTTTAGCGGCAAGAAGAACTCCCTGCGTTTGATATCAACGGAATTTGGATTACTTATTTTTAGTAGTTGTAAAGCCGATAAAATGAATTTGAATGAACAATGCATTGAAGTCCAAGAGCTACGACTGCTTCACGTATGTGAGGAATCCATCTGCGAAAAACTTCGAGGCTGCAGCGGATTTGAGTGAATAATTTAACCGATGACATCATGCCACTAAGAGATGCTCAACCAATTGATATTGATCAAATACTGTGATATGATGCTCTATTCATTCGCAATTCTCCCCTTTTCTCGCTGTTACATTTGAGGCTCCTATTTGCCCTCTCCTCCCCTGCTTATGAATCTTCTTTAGCTTCAACTCTGACAAGGAAGAGGATGATAAGCTAAATACCGAACATCTCGATGGGTAAAGAGATATCCAGCAGAGTCTAACGTTCTGTGAAGGCAAATGCCAAAAACAAAAAAGCAGGAGAAGTAACGATTTTCAAGATGACCTTTTGACTGTAATTGGAAGACATTTCCATTAAAATGAGAGGAAAATTTTCAGAGGAATTGTTAGTTGATTTTCATGATCGGCTGGTTGTATGATTATTGCTTTGGTCAATACAATAGGACCTTTCTTCGGTGACGTGTAGCAATGTAACAGCAATTCTTTCACTGATCGTTATCTTAATAATGTCGATGGTTGTGCAGATGATTTTACATCCAAACTTCACGAAAACAGAGCAATATTCGGCTTCAAAAGTGCTGTTTGAAACAGGTTTTTTCTGCAAAGACTCTGTTTCAGCTTAATCTAACTTTTCAATTAGTGAAGATAAAGAAATAGCTAAGTTTATCCTCTTTGATACAGAATATAGATAGATGCGTCAAAACCAACATATGTGAGGTGAGGAGTTAAGTCTGAAAATGAAATCTTTGTTCTTCTTTGGCATTTATCCGGCGCTGATCTATCAATTTTAGCCTAAACTTATCTGATAGAACTCTCTAAGTTGAAATGGAGAATACTATTAATAATTTTTGTTGTGTACAAAAACGATGTGAATCATTGGGCAGCCAAGAATTAATTATACTTAAATATACATGATTGGCTTAGTTTGATTTTATCTTCATCATATTCATAAATGCTTCAGTTGAGTTCTGGATAGGAATTTTGTAATTAATGAACGGCTTTATTCGCATTGAACAAAAATAATTTCTTCATTACTTCCATAGCAGAATTATCATTGCCCTGATGCAACCACTTGACAACACAAAGTATGAAGGATTAGACCCTCATCTCGTGAAATAATGGTTTGAGAATTCTATGAACCTAACTATTCCGAATTCAATTGAAATACTTCTTGAGTTGATGTAAACTTCTTCATCAATGGCGTCAAGTGAAAACAATATTATTGATTAATCCGTGATCGCAATAAAATGAAAGTTTTTGCAGAAAGTAAATTATCCTTAATTAAAGAGAGCACGACGAATGTGATGCAGAGCTCAGTCAAATGAAGTAATTACTCCTTAGAATAACAAAATATCAAGGTTCATTCAATCAAAGAGGGAACTCACTTTATTGTGTTTTTTTACTTATTAATTAACATTGTAAATGATTTGCGATTCTCTCGCACTCTGGCATTTCGTTTTTGTTCCATAATCAATAAACTTATCCATCATTGCAGACCGCCTTCAAATCACTTATTAATCATTAGTTCGCTGCTCTTTTCTTTCAATAAGATAAAATCTACTCTCTTTTTGAACATTTGATCACTATTAGTCATCAATTAAAATATTGTTAGCACCAACAGTAAGAACTTGTGTTGATATCTTTGCTTGAAAATGAAGAAGATAATTCATCACGAACTTTACTCCTTTTAGGAAAGTGAGAAACCCATGACGCTATTGACTGGTGACGCTGTTGATTTTAACATCGCATTTACAATTCAGCAGAACTAATTGATGTGACATTTTCTATCGGATTCAATGTCTGAGAAATATTTCTTTGTTCAATGAAACAATGGATTGAAGTTGATAATACCAGAATTATGATTTTGGAAAAAAGTTTAAGAGTAAATAGATCAACTTTCTCTGCAACAGTTTCTAATTTTAAAGAGATAAAACAGTTTGGCAACATTTAATATTTTCAATACTCACAATTCTCTTTCTCAATGATACTCAACAGCTCTATAGACTTTATATTTCATAGTCGAAAAATATAGGAAAAGTTAGCAATGCATTGAGTTTCAAGGAGTAAAAGGATTGGTTGTTGATATTGAGCCTTATCATTTAATTGAATATTTACCCATTCATCGTTAATACATCGTTCTCTCGTTTTTTGCTATTATTGCACCCAAGTCTTCAGAGTAATAGTTCTAGTCAGTTGTGGTTCAGTTTAGGTGAATCGCTCGTTATCTTTTGAACATTCCAGCTGATGTCCCCTTGTCTTCTTGTGAGTATTTGAAAAAAATCCTTATAAGTTCTCCGCATTTTCCAGTATAGCTCAGATTCATTCAATTCCCCTTTGCACTACTACGTGAACTACATTCCTTTATCTAGCAATTCTGTACAACAAGCTGGCAGGTTGAGCATGATTGTCATCTCTACTACGAGTGGCTCTTTAATTATTATTCATATAGAGCCTGGAAAGATCTGGAACCTTTGCAGTATTGCTCAATGGCGCTCATAAATCACTCCAATTGCTACATATTGTACTTAGCTATTTGATTCCTTTATAATTCGGTTCTCCCCTTGATCTGCAGTGTCGATTTATGTCCGGGCTTCAGATTGCCTCCTTTAGCTACTGGCTTATTCAAATTCCCAATCTCATGAAGCAGATGCGTGAAGAATTTAAGACAAATTATTTCAATTGATCCTATACATAACAGCTTTTGTTTTACTTGTATTTAGTGTTATTGCAATGAAAAGAAAATTAATGCTCTTCTTTGCTGTGTACACTCACAAAAATTTAGAAGATCATTGATCGCTCAATGAGGAGTAGGTATTTGAGAAGTTCCTTTGCTGTGTTGCAAGAAAAGGAAATGCACATAGATTACAATTATTATGTGAATAAGATTAAAGGCTATTGACGTTAAAGCTCTAAGAATGCCACTTTTGAGGAATTGTTAGTTGCCATGAATTTGCTAACTCGCTCAGTTGAAAGCCGAGAGATGAAAGCTAAACGAATTTAAACATATCTGAACTATATTACTACCCTTTAACATGGGTCTCTTGAGTTGTCCCTCGAAAGCTATCAAGGTTTTTCCTAAAAAAAAAAAGTTAATCTTTGCTATATTTAATTGTGCTCTTGAAAGTGTAAAATACGTAACAATTGTTGGTACAATATATATATAGGGATAAACTTTTGAAATATTTTTTTTTCGGAAATTTTATCTTCATAATTTCACTAGCAGGCAATTCAACACTCTGTTTACTCAAACCAATTTGTTTGTTATTCAATAATTCAGATACTGTAAAATCCGAATTTTCTTTTTGTTTTTAAAGAGAATTGAAAATTTTGCGAATTTCAAATAAGTGAATGAAAGTCCCTAATTCTCCTCAGAATTCAGGGTGAAGGTGATTTCTCATCAGTTTGAAGAGGTGCAAACCCTCTTTCGGAAGAGTTGTCTGGGGCAACAATCAGTTTGCCTGTGATCCGCAATTTTTTCAGAAAATTTTTCGAAATCTTCGATGGAATTTTTATTGGAAAATCACAATTTTTAGGATTGCTCATCTTTTGGCATATGTCTAGAAATAATTCAAAGGGGACACAATTTTATTTTATTTGAATCTGCTATAACATTTTTTAAAGATTTATTGCTCTCATACTGAATCAAATTGATAAAATTATTACCTCTTTAAAATTTTATCTCTATATTTTTCCTATATTTTTCAGTTCTCGAAAAATTAATGCTTTCTTAGTTTTGCATATATCTCAAACTCCAAGTTGATAGGTGCCGTGCTAATTAATGATTGCTCTACAGTTCTCACCATTGCTGAGATTACTCGTTTCAATTCTTCTTCCTTGATTCATCGATTCTAGTTTTCATTATTTTCATGTTTTTAGAAATTTGAAACAGAAGATGAGCTACTCATTGCCATTCGAGCCTTAAATGTTTTTGAGATATGAAGAATATTAGTGACTGAATCCAGGTTTGAGCTTATCAAGTAGCATTGTCCTAATCACTGTTTCATCATTGTAACAATGAAATGTCAGAAGAAATCGCCTCCTGAATACTGAGATGGCTTCATAGCTATTGTGTTGAGCAGCTGAAACCCAATTTTCACGTCGTTATACTGCCTCCTGGTAGATGAAAATTTTTTTGCATTAAATCTTCTTCATGGACTTTAATTCTTTGTTTTCTACTGTGTT
>ENA-UOTX01000079-UOTX01000079.1-compost-metagenome-genome-assembly--contig:-NODE-79-length-97513-cov-14.478909_pt1 | contig 97513 bp, 74 predicted proteins | sample MGYA00238143_ERZ746982 | MGnify/ENA primary metagenome ERZ746982 (study PRJEB28758, sample SAMN06268862) | compost metagenome | isolation source: single cell | place: USA: California, Emeryville, Joint... | reverse complement strand
TTTCAGATTCTTGAAAGTTCAACGGAATATCACTACTCAAACTATTCCTTCCGTAGTTATATCATCAGGGAAAGCAACATTTTTTAACGACTTCGTAACTTTAGTAACTGCATCACCTATCATTGAGAAATTTCGAAATCGCTATTTTAATTGATATATTTCTGTTAAAATAGCTTTTACCTACAAATCCTATCGAAAATTAACTCTGCCTGAGTAGCAAGAGGCTTAAGTAGTGTTGATTGTGTTATTGAAAGTCACGTTAGTAAAGTGAGAAAGAAGTGAGAATCACAGCTACTGAATATGATTAAGCTGAAAATTTGGAGAGTTAATCAAATTAGCGAAGAAGACCTATTGATAGCGTGGAATATAATTAATTGTTTTGGAGCAATCATTTCGATTAATTTTAAGCCTGAGTAGTCTAGAAAAAAAAGAAGCTTTACGATGAATTACGAAGACGACGTACTGACCAGTTATGCAGCTCTTTGCTGTGGAAAGTGATTCATAGGAAGTCAGTAATAAGCTAGCGAGGTGAATTAGATACTGAGAAATAGCGCAGATAATCTTAATAAAGGAGCTACATGATATCGTTGTCATTAGCAGTTCGAGGTAGGCTAGGAATGCTCGGTAGGGAAGCTTTAGTTGTGGATAGATAGAGAGAAATATGGTGATGGTGGTGGTGGCTGCTTCTTTCTAAGGTATTAGGATTCTGTAGCAAACATTTTCCCTGTTGTAAAATACAATAGACTAGAAGAACACCAACTCACTCCAACCAGTCCATCTTGTAATTATCAATCATTTTATAAAGACTGAAGATGTAGATATTTGCGCTTTCCTTATAAGTAAGCTAACTTTTGAGGATTCCTCACGGAATTGACGTATGACATCTTCTCTCTGTCAGAAATTCCTTTGATTCTTGAGAAGCTAGATGTTGACTGACGAAAAATTGTAAAACCAGTAAAGCTGACTCTGCCAATATTATTAAACAAAATAATGGATAATGTGTCGTTTTAAGCTTTCCCATCACCAAACACCATGAAATGCTTAAAATTTTGCACTTTCCTATCAATCTAGTGCTTCATCTCACCAATTCATGCGCGCTATCTGCGTTATGGTGATTTTTTCTCACCAAAACAGGGCATCAAAGATTTTTGGCGTTAAACCCTATAATAACAAGCATAGTACGTACTTATTCCGATTTGACGAACGTACTATATCAAACTGATCGAATAACTTCTTAAAATATCGTTTACCGCCAAATTCGATCGAGAATTAAATTGACGTCACAAAGTTTCGATGACCTCATGTGTTGTGAACTGTATATATATCAAATCGAAGGAGAAAGCTCAAGATTATAAAGTTCTGATTTATTCGGACTTTAAAAAGCTTAGAGAGAACCTACGTTCTTTTTCCAGTCATTCTTATCTTTCCTTTCAATGAATCAATTATCATCAGCTCCGAACCTCGGAAAATGGAAAATTGTCAAACATATCGCTTCAGGTTCAACAGCTAGCGTCTATCAAGGGTATAACCCAGAGACCAACGCAGAAGCTGCCATTAAAATCTACAATTACTCTTCTGACGTGACTCCCGAACTCATGAACGGAGAGAAGGAGATCATGGAAAATCTGAGTCACCCTAACGTGATTGAAATGTACGAATTTTTAGAAGACATTGACTTTGAGGACTGTCGAGGATGCTTATTCAAAGTTTCTGGTTTGGTGGTCGAAAACGCTTCAGCCGGGAACATCTTTGATTTGATAGAGTCTGTTGGGAGCCTACCGGAGGCGCTTTCAAGGACTTTCTTCCACCAGCTCATTGACGCGATTGAATATCTCCATGGCAAAAACATTGCTCATCGGGACATCAAACCCGAGAATCTCCTGCTCAGCAGCAAGTTTTGTCTTAAACTTGCTGACTTTGGCTACGCTGTTGACTTAAACAAGTCAAGTGGTAAGTCACGAGCTGGAACGAGTCAGTACTTGGCTCCTGAGATTCATGCGGATAGAAATTTCGATCCGAAAGATGGAGACTTATTCGCTGCGGCGATCATGCTTTTCTGTATGATTTCGGGTTCTATGCCGTTTAATAAGGCAACCGAATGCGATAAGCTATACAAATACGTGATTGAAGGAGACCTTGAGAAATTTTGGGGTTTCCATGAGGCCGTAGCGAATGTTTATTCGAGCAAACAGGTGTTCACAGAGGATCTGAAAGATCTGTTTGCGCGTATGTTTAACCCGGACCCCAAACAGAGACTTTCTATAAAAGACATTAAAAAGCATCCTTGGTATCAAAAAGACAATATAAATGAAGATAAACTCGAATTTTTTGTGAGAGAATTACTAAAGTATTAGGTAAGATTTAATAGTAAGATATATATATCACTAGGCAGTATCTTGCGCAGAAAGTTTTTTCATTTAAATCAATATAAGTACTTTGAACGTTTATGAATTATTAACTATCACTTTTTACTCATTAAAATACTAGTTAGTAAGCTTCGACTTCTTTATGGCTACTTGTGACTATTTTTACAGTTCGATCTTCAACCCTCGATACTCGAGGCGCTTAAATGACGAAGAAAAATCAACACCAATATAATTTTGTTCTTTAGAAGAAAAAAAAAGAGGCTGCTTCTGTCTTCAAAATCTGAGCAAAGGCAGGCAGATTTTTGAGTGAGCACATTGAAAATTCAGTGATGAATGGCTGTATCTTGGGTATATAAAAGAAATAGGCCAGAATATGGGCCCAAACCCATAAACCGATTTATATAAGGCTGGCAAGTGCAATGAAAACCTTGATAGCTCGAATTTGAGTGGGACTCTGGCAAGTTTAATGATGTGAAGAAATTTTCAATATCTTTTGCATTGATAATAGTAGTAGATCCCATTTGTATTTAATTAACCAGTTATTCCATGAAGATAAATAACATTATCACTGCGAATTTTTTTTTCATGCACAATGAAGAAAAAAAAAAAAACCTGCAAATGACTTACTTACTTGCTTAATTCCTGCTAATTTCTTAATTGGATGAGGATTAAACTATGATCACAAATAAATAGCATGTGTTTGGATTGGGGGTTTATCTTCTTCAATCCACGAGTCGGCCATCATCATCTAAAATATTTTCGGAGTTTGGAGCTGTTTGGCAATTGGTTTTTAATTTCAAAGATGCACTGATACACCAATTAGATCATCAGAAACAACAAAAACAACAATATTTACCGTGGCAAGTTCTTAGCTCTTGAATGCTTTTCGATCTCCTGCGCAACAATCGCTTCGTTGGTTTTCTCCAAAAACGCTCCTAATGATGCATTCATGCTCTTGAACCCCTCTTCAATGTGAGTCAGCTTATCCTCAATAACTTTCTGGCGGTCTTCAATTTTTTTCTGTACATAAATGCTTCTAAACAATTCAACCTTCATACTATTTATCTGCGTTTCTAACTGCGACTTTAAAGAATTTTTCTCATCGGAGCTCTCCTCTAAAACAAAGAGGTATTTTGGGGTCGAATTGTCCTTCCTCCTCAGCCGCTTTGGGCAGAAAATACCCCTGATTCTTCTTTTAGTAACAATAACCTCACGTATAAGACTCGCTTTTTCCTTTGTCTCGAACGTCACTCGGGACTGCTCCACGTTATTAAAAGTATTGTTCATCACAGCGATAATCATATTAAGAAGAATGACAGCAAGCATCACCGTTATTATAATGAAGAAAAGCACAGACTCTGGACTGAGCTGCGCCGGGTCAGGCTGACCAAACATCAAAATGTAAGTGTTTAACAAAATGGTGTTATAGGGCTGCGTTTCAATGAATTGCGTGAAGATCAGCGAGAACCCGAAGATCAAGAAGATGAGGACGAGGAAGAAACTTTGGAGATCTTTAATGATTTCCACAATCATTCTCACGATCCTTCCTAATCAATGGATAAACTCAAATAAACAATGAATTAATGCTGTTTACTTGTAGAATCAAAGAGTCGGAGGCTGGAAATCCACTTGAGGTAGCCAAAGAGTAGAGCAAATGCTATCATCCAACTCCTTACAGTATGCGAGCAACCAGTCCAAATCAGAAGATAAGTGAGTATCCGCAGCAGGTAGGCCGGCAGATCGTTGTAGTTCCAGAAATCTTTCACGTAAGAGGACCAATCGAAAGAAAGTTGGTTAATCTCATTGAGCATGAAGTAGGAGCAGATTGAAAAATCGATAACCTCCATCGCCAAGTTAGTGTGCATCCGACCCGCGTAGACTGAGAAGATCAAGATCGAAATCGTGTAAATCAGCGAATTGAACTGGATGTATCGTAAGGAGCAGTGCCAAGAGTACTCGATCAGGAATTTTATTGCGTTTGTTTGGAAAATATCATCGCAGTCTAGCATAGGTAGCTTTTTCATTAGTTCCATTAATTGCTTTGAATAAGGAACGAGGTTCAGCGGAATTCTAAAGTGGTAAAGAACGATATTTGAGGTCCCTTCCTCATCAATCTGAGCGCAGATGTCTTTAATGAGGTCCGGAGATGGTTCCGAAGAGTTAGAGAGTCTCGCATAGATACCGCATCTGTGTTTAATCCGTCCGAATGAGGGTATCAGCGAAGCGATACTCGGTTCGACTGGAACAACGCAAGTGTCCAAGAAATTTGCCACGTTGCTATTATTCAATGTAAGTGCCTTTAAAAACACGTCTTTAAAGCGCGAGATAAGTCTGTCCATGCCTTCTTCATTGTTAGAGAAGAGAATCTCGGATTTTCCCAACATTACGTCTAACCGCTGGAAATCCTTTAAGCCGGAGTTAAGGAGGTAATGAAGGGGGGTCTGAGCTGACATATCCGCTGTAAATCGAATTTTGCTGTCAATACATTGCTGGATGTAGGCTGCATCGTTTGCTTCGGTAGAGGAAGCGATGTGGAAATTGTTGATTCCGTAAGGCATTATCGCGAGGTTTGGGTAAGCCCTGATCAACTCGCAGGCTCTGGTGACTTCTTTCTTGAGAATGAAATCGGTGAGTAGGTAGGCGACCATCTTGTTCATAAATAAATTGCCTTCTTTTGCGTCGTTGAAGTTGCTGGCTAGAATAGAAAATGATGGGTTATATGTGCGGCTCAGAATGAAGAATGTACTTGAGACGGTGACGTCAGTGAGATTTAGGAAGTTTCTGGTCATGCGAATAGTGTTGTCCTTGGAGCCGGTGATGATCCACTTTTCATCTTCAGAAAGTTTCAGAGACACTATAGAATCTATTAGGTGAAAATATGGTAATTTTATGAGATGTTGTATGAAGTCAATCAGAGATCAAACCTTGATGGACGTTAGTGAAGCGATGAGTGATGGATTTGTCGAAAATATTGACAATAGCGATAGTTTTGTCAATCGATCCAGAAAACGCGTATTTTCCGTCGGAGCTGACAGTCAGTGTAAGTATCCAATCTATGAAAATTCAAGGAATATGTATTTTACACCTTTAACGATACCTTTATGAATATTGTTGAATTTATAATAGAGTGCTTTATTTTCAATATCTATTATCGCAATCGACTTCTCAGATCCACCGGATAATAAATACCGTTCATCCGGCGTGATAGCAAGAGCGAGCTTTGTTTCTAATCTCATTAAGAGGAATTACAAAGTCAATCAAATTTACCAGGCTGGAAGCCGTCAAAGATCGCAGCTTCTTCCCGATCGTCAAGATTCCATAATCTTAACGAATCCTTTTTTCCAGCAAGCGCAAACCAGCCTCCGAGTTTTGCAAAAGCGATGGTCATAATCTCCTCTAGTTTTATTTATTTAAAACAAAGTTTTCCCAAAAAATATTTACCATCTATTGGCTCAAACGAATGAATGACCTTAGTCTCCCTCAAACTGATAATCGCGAGTGCTTTATCAATCGATGCTGTTACAACCAGATCTTCTTCGTGGGTAGGTTCAATAGAAACGATCCTTCCTATAGGATATTACAAACTCCGCAAGCATGATATAATATTACGATGATGCACAGAATTTATCGAGAAAACGAGTTCGAAAGTCTCCATGTTCCATGCACTAGCACTTCCGTCCTCTCCTCCTGAAAACAACATTGTCCCGTCCTGAGAAAAACTCAATGCAGTTGGCCCTCCTTCGAAAAAGTATAAATCAGTTTTCGTAAAACGCGAAAAATACCCGTGTGAGTATTGAGAAATTGATGCAAACGTTTTTTGGCTTCGGAACAATAAATAGTAATGGTTTGGTCTCTTGAACCTGAGGCAATTAAATTCTTTTGAGCTGGAGAAACCGCAACAAGAGAGGTGTTATTAGTTCCAACAAGCTATATTATCTTACTATTAAATCGATCTAACTCCAAAGACAGCGTTTCTTCAGGACCGAAGTCAATAACAAGGATAATGCCGTCAGTTCCACCGGTAATAACGTGCTGAAAGTGTTTAGAAACGGCGACTGTTGTAATAGTTCCTATTGATAAGCAGCAGATATAGTTTCTGAATAACATCATCCCATTTACCTTCGTGAATTTTCTCAAATGTTCGAATATGCTGCAGTTTTTCATTGTCGTAAACGCACAAATTTCCATTCGACCCACCAGCAATAGTGTAATTTTCGTCAGCTGTGACGACGAGGCATTTCGCGATTACTGTAAGGGATTGCTTTAATGAATTAGAACTATCACTGCTTACCAGAGAAACTATGATCAAATTTTTTGAGGATTTGTTTCTTCAAGAGGTTCGTAAACGCGATTGTCTTATCAGCGCTGCAGGAGATGAGAACAGTATCATGCTTGATCAATTTGATCGCAACGATTGTATCTAACGCCAATATTAGCAACTGAACCATAAATATTTCTATACTTGTATAGATAAAGTCTAATGAATCTTCCTTCTTTCTACTGATTATATTGAAAACCCCGACAGTTTTATCAGCTGATGCCGAATATAAATAATGTTCATTCTGTGCTAAAGCAAGGCTTTTTATTGAATCTATCATCAATAGTGTTAAACACACATCCATCTCAAAAGTACCATTATGAGCGTTTTCAAATGAAGTCAGGATATATTTCAGCTCTCTCGAGACAAGATGTATATTCCCATGCGCGGTGCCCAAGAAAATCGTATCTCCGCTTTTTGACATTGCAATGCAGCAATGTCCTCCTACAAAAAATTGATCTGATTCATTTGGTATTGAAATCTTCTACGTTTTTCAGGGACTTGAATCGTGTAATCATGCATCATATGCGTGAAATCAAAGACCGATATCGTCATGTCATTTGCACAAGTTGCAAAATATGTGTTTTTCTCGTTAATTGCGACTCCGACGATCGGTGCTAGTCGATATATAGATTCAAAGGGACAGTTACACAAGTTTTTACCTTTTTGGATTTCAACGAATTCTTTCACGAGCTGTTGATTGTCTCTCTGAAAAATACAGACCTTCATATCCTCTCCGACTGAAATAATGTATCGTTCATCAGAGGTTAGCACGACTCCTCTTACTGGAGCTGTTGTATCGCAACAAGGGATTGAGGCAGAAAGTATTAGGAATGCTACCTGTATGATGATCGATATCTTCGTAATAGTTTCCCAAAAATAAATTTTCTTGAAGTTTCGAGTTCAGATCATTGATGGTTAGACCTCCACTGCGATGAATGATTGTCTTTCGAGAGGTCGTGAACCTCATGTGGATGAGATTTTCTCCATTGGCAGAGGTTGTGCCTAGAGAATTCATCGCAACTAGCGTGGCCATGGCTTAAGATTCCAAAAATTTACTGAGTATCATTAAAACGTAGAATAGCGCGTAACTCAAAAAAATTATTGTTCTATTTACTGGATATATTAACTCCTATTAACCAGTTACTTGCATTAGAATGTACAGTAATCACCTATTAAGAATTGAATGGCCTTCATGGCATGATTTGGCCTTAGTAAGAAGGTGAGAAATCTATTCGAAAACGGTGCTATTCACACAAAAAGAGAGATAATTTCATCATCGCCTTAGTCATAATGTTGGATCTAACAAAAATATAGGGAGTATTAATTATATAACGCTGATTGAGGATGACCATTGGATGATATGATAGAGAATCATCAATCATTTCATATAAAAAGAGATAGATTATCAGCAGGGTAGCTTGGTATAGATTGACATTTCAAATTGAAAAGTGCACAGCTTCGTTATGGCTGAGAACCTCATTCGGGCATTCGCAATGGCAGATTCTATGATCCAAATGCCTCTGATGAGCATAGCGCTTATTTTAACTACTACTACCCATTATTTTTCAAAGAACAGCTGTTTTCGTTTTCAACATATACTGTTGAAGAATGAAAAGTCTCTGCGTCGCAATTTTGAATGACGTTTCCCTTATTAGCCAACGAATAATCTGCCCGGTCCAGAAATTTAAGCCAAGAAAAGAAGAGCGGTAATTTTACCGTCGAAACCTGAACACGTGTGATTAAATGACTATTTAAGTCTGGCTGATCGATATACGTGAGTTTTAATAGGGCAACAGGTCTTTGCCAAAGAAAATAACTGGCAAGCTTCCAGTCGAAGAAGTGGAAATTTTCTCCTCGTTAATTCAGCTAAATTTTAACTGGATTTGAATTCACATGCTTTTTTGAGTATATTATGAATATTTTTCATTTCATTGCAAACCACTCTTATGAGAGAGTGAAAACAGATCGAGTTTAAGCTTCTTGGAGATAAAGTCTCTTATTTAATGGATTCGAGTTCACAGGGATCTAAAGTAACTCATCTTCAAGCTTTTTTTGTGAATTAACGCAAAGATTCTTTAATTCCAGAAATTTTGCTTCAGCACTGATTTTAATTCAGTATCAAACCTGAGCTTATCTCTTTGAAACTGGACCAACAATCCGAGTGAAAAACAAATGAATTCCAGTTCTCAAGTGTACCTGCTTCAAACGGCTAATGCTTCTTGATTCATAAATGAACTTGAGAACCGCTGTTATTAAAAAAAAAATCTCCAAAAATCTGAAATAATCACATCTCAAAAAGTCACGATGCGAACCATTTTGCTTACATTTTTCATCGGAATAGCCTTATTTGGTATTACTCGTCTCCTATTAACTAGCTTAACTTTTTCACAGGTGTTTCCGTCCAGCCAAAGAGCTCGTTAAAGTCAACTCTGAGAATGGCTGCTTTGGCACCTAAGACCACGGCAAGATCAACCGATCTACCAAGAGTAGCAAATTCGACTGCTCTAGCCACAACGGCAGATTCTCAGCTCAACACCAAGACAAACAGCAGCTCTTCTCCTTTCGCATGTCCAGGAGATCAAGTTTTCTTCAAAGGGATTTGCTTAGACGCGTGCCCTGACAAATATGTCGCAGATGCCTCAGGATACTGCGTCAAAGCGGTTAACTGCTCAAATCAAGAGTATGAGTATAATGGAACCTGCGTGAAAACATGCCCTGAAAACTACTATGCTGACGATCTCACTCGATCCTGCCGCGTCAACGATGGCTTCGCCAAGATTCCAGTTCAGAGCGCGAGCTCAAATGTCACAAATAGTACTCAAGCTAATACGACTGCACCTGTTTCATCAAAACCTTCAGTTGCAAAAAATGCCACGACCAAGCGTACTACTAAAGCACCTAAGAAAAAGCAAGCGAACAAAAGAAGATTGAGATCCTAAATCTGTCATAAAAAGTAAAAGTCTATTTAAAGTTCTGCTAAGTTTTGGCAGAACCATTTTTTTTAAAAGAGTTTCTTTTCTATATTTATGAGATAATTAATGTTATGAATGCTAAGCATAAAACAATTAAACACATTAGGCTGATTTGATCCATTTGATTTTCCTCTCACTGAGTTAGTTAGCTAATCCTTCATACATGCCATGGACACGTAAGAAATTGATTGATCAAACGAGAAATTTCATAATGAAAATTGAAGTATATTTCTGAAATTTGTCATCAAGGAAACGTTAATAGTCAAACAAATTTCCTTTGTAATGTATTCACATTGCGATAACTCAATAAAAAACTTATTGATGTAACTATAGACCTGTTTTTTCAACAATTTATAAATTTGTGAAATAAAAAATTTAGGAAAGAACGATACTATCGTTATTTTGTCTGTAGATCAGGTACTGGAACTTGGTGCTCCGATTCTTTGGTTCTCATCTCCGATTTCAGCTTGCTTGACTCAGTCTGGAAATTTTTGCGTATTTCATTCATTTGTGCGACTGGCAATGGTGTGTGTTTAAGAAATTCTGGAACTCGTTTGCCCTTTTTCATCAACTCTCTAATAAACAGCTTTAAATAACGTTTCCTGATGTCGTTTTACGCTTTAAAGATGCCAGCCATTGGATTTTGTGTAAGTCTATCCTGCACTACTTCGTATCTATACTCGTATTCATTTCTCCTCCGCGCCTTCTCAAATGGGTTTTTCTCCTCAACACGGTCATAATTATGCAGATTTTTGAAAATATAAAGATCATCTAATAGCCAACAACGCCATCAGAGGTAGCAGTAAGTCGATAATTTACCTTTTAGCATCAAATCTCGCTTTCTTGCAGTAGGTGCTTTTAATTTTTCTGTAGTCCAATGTTCAACAGGAATGTACCACCTGTTGTAATACTCTTTTTTCTTCGGAGATTTTTTCGGCCGAAAATCATTCAAAATTGCGTTTCTCTCCACGCTTTGAGTAAATTTTTCTAATGGGTTATGCCTTTTCTTCTTATCACGAGGATCCTTTTCAGGATTTTTGAACGTTTCCAAAAGCTTTTCTAATCCTTTTTTATCAAGATTATCAAGTTGGATGTCTTCCTCTTCGCTGCTTGAGGGCCGCCGGCTGTCAATTATTAATTTGGCTTCTTTTGCTCCATCAAGCACATCATCGCCCAATTCATGGATTTTGCCTAATGAGCGAATAATTTACGAAATAAGTCAATAATTCTCCTTCAAAACACTGTACTTGTGATATTTTTCTTCGGTTTGATGTCACTCAGATTAATATTTAACGAAGCCTTTAATTGCTGCACTTGATCATTTAGATCATGTGAAAGCATGCTAAGTGACTTCTTATGACTAGAGATTTTTTTGCGGTAAAGAGCTGGGTCTAGCTTTGGCGCAGTAATTAGTGTGGGCTGACTTCGCCTGAAAGACGAACGTTTGTCAGAGCTCCTTGGATCATAGATAATGGAGTCATTCGTCGAACCTGTCAGGGTTAGGGTTGAAACATTGAAAATCTAGATACCATTAAGCAAGGATATGTGCCTTCTAGAGACATCCGGTGTGGCATCGGTGTGTTTATTAGAGATTATACTTCTTTGAGAAATCGAGGCGTTCGAAACGTTTATTGGTGGCAATGAGAGCGGTTTTTTAGTTTCTTCTTCCTCTTCCTCTTGCCTGCGCGATTCCTCGGCTTCTTCAACTTTCTTTTTCAATAATTCGAATTTTTGAGTCTGAAGCAAGAAGGCATTTTAACGAAATTCAGGCGATTGAGTTTTTACTGGGTTCGTGATTGGCCGTAATGCATATTTGAGTTGCATTTCGAGAGGAACGGTGTCTAAATTCTCTGGGACTAACAACTAGGAACCAGATAATGAAATGAATACATAATTTCTATTGCACAAAGTACTTTGCTCCCTGGAGTGTCAGGTAGGAATGATTGCTCTGAATGTCTGCTTGATTTGTTGTTTTTTGTAAATTTTGGGGAGAGCATCCTGCGGTCTTGAGTAACCGGGATGTCGCCTTCTTGCAGATTCAAGAGACTTGATGATTTATTGGTCACTTTGACCATCCTCCTCAATTCTTCTTTCCGAAACGTCCGAGTCCAGCTCATTATTTCCTGTCCTTTGTAAAAATAAAATCCACATACTCTGAATAATTTTTATTCATCTCATACAAAATCCAAGAGTACAAATTCCTCAATTTTCCTTAAGAAACAAACACTTTGGTTGTTGAGGGTTTGATTTAGGAATCTCTCCCTATTTAGTCAAAATGTTCAAAGTCAACGACAGGATAAGGATAGTAAAATTTTATCATCATTACCCTCCAATGCAATGGATAAAAATGAAAAACCCACAAGCCTCTTCAGTTGTTAATTGATCAGTGGAATTCAACGCGCGGAATAGGCAACTGACAGAAAATCACAAGGAATTACAAGGATTTTTGCTGTGAACAATTGACTTTTTTCAAGTTGATCTTTTAATTGAGATTGCAATTGTTCCAAAATTTACTCGAACAATTAAAGCTGTGAGTTTTTTCATTTCTCTCCAGTACCAGATTAACCTCTCAACTTATAGCAATTTTCGTTTCCTAAGCGCCTTGCGAGCTTTGTTTGGGTTAGATTTTCATATTGGCATTGATTTCAAGCGGAATTCTTTTGACCTCGAAGAAATTCTCATTTTTCTATTACTGAATCGTCTGTTAAAATGTGAATTCTAATGTTAATGAACTTGAACCATTGGCAACTTATATACACTTTAAAAAAACTCTGAACACGATAATGAAGCTGCAAGCGCCAACTGCAAACTGGAAAACACACAAGTATATACCTTCTTTCAAAATTTCTAGTACAGATTCTTTTGCGAAAGAAGATTTACAGCGGTATATCAGCTGACGAGGGTTCTGCAACTTAGTAAATGTCTCTCAAGTTTTCCTATCGAAAATAACTCGGTATGAGTAAAATGATGTTCTCCAATCTGCCACTTCTCTTCCAAGCTTTCTGAAAGCTTACGGAAGCAAAAACAAAATGTCGCGAAATAATGTTTATAGCTTTAGTCACCATCCCATTCATTTGCTTTATTGGTATGAGCTACAACGCAACACGAACACAAATTGTAGAGAAAATGATTGCAAAGTATCAGTTTAGAGAGAAAATGACCCCATTTCCCATTGAAAAGTAGTACAATCTCTGACTTATGAAGAGAGAGATTGGCATTGCGACTTGCATACTAAATCGAGTCCCTTAGGATACCATGAAAGTAATAAAAAAACTAAGTATCGGCATGAACAGTTCTCAGAAAAATTGACCTTTAATTTGAATTATTATCAATTACCAACCCGGGTATTAACTTTTAATGTATTGTTCTGAAAGCCGTTCTACTGACTTTCGATAAGTAAACGCTTCGAAGCTCATTAACCAACCAAGCTTCTAAAACATCAGGCGAGGTGCTCAGACGCTTCAAACCTCACGAAAAGCACCTAGTCGGGTTTTTCACGAGATACTTCCCTCAGGAATGAAATTATTCACTGAAAGTGAGTAATTCCATATTCCACAGAAAATTCATTTGAACTCATTATACAAAAAAAGAGCCATGAAACCTTGGAAACTTGAGAGAAATCGAATTCTGCACGATAAGAGGCCTGCCTCTCCTTTGAGGGAAGGTTGTTCTGCTCTCTCACTTTTGTCATAAAAAACGCCTAATTATCAATTATTCCTTCGAAATATTCACAGATGTTCATATTCAAAAAATTAAAACACTGTAAATAAATAAACCTGTTCCAAAAACACTTCGAACATTCAAGTGCAAAAATAAAAGAATTAAATAAAAAAACATCAGTTATCCAGAGCACGCACTTATATTTTGAAAAATCTAAAATGATCTAGAACCCAAACACCTAGTAATATCGGATGGTCCAATTCAAAAATTTTTAGAACAATGTGTGCTTTCAGTAAAGGTCTACTAATGAAAATTTTTCATAGGTCAACGCAAGTAAATTCAGTAACGATACCAAAGATTGTATCGGTCGTGGGTACATTTAAGAGTCTTTCATTTGATTAAAATCGAGGACACAAACCCTACCTCATTTGCAAACTGACCTAGTATTCATTTTCTCCTCCACTTTTCTCATCTGATGGTCTCTTGAGGAAGGCTTTGGTATCCCTGAGCCCTGGGATATCGGTTATAACGTTTGATTTGAGTTTAGTTGCTGACGAGAAATCCCTGAATAAATTCGAAATACTGTTGAATTTATGCAAATGTTCTTGACTATAGGTTATTAAATCGCTCAGTTCCTATCAATTATAATAAAAAACAGAATCGCTAATCTCTCTTTCGAGCTCTCTAACCAGCAAATGAACCAATCTTCTGCGCTTTGTACTGAAGTCCCAGTCTTCTCTTATGAAACAGCCTACGCTAACGCTGAAACTTTCTTGGATGAGAACTCAGTTGATATCGTATTCCCTGAAAACAAACCAAAGAAGGCATTATCAATTTTTACCAGAAAACAACTCAACTCGTTCGCTGGAGTCCTCTCGATTTCTACGGAAAATAAGGAAAGCAGTCCAGTTCTTTCTGCGACAACAGGATCATCGTTGTTGACACGAAGAAAATTATTAACAACGTCAGCGTAATCAAAACAAAACATGAGAATGATATCATTTCTTTCGAAGTTCTTCTTCAGTGTAGTTTTTTCTGGTTTGAGACTTTCAAACCATTTCTTTGATACAGTAGTTTTTTACGGATTATTTCTTTTTAATCAATTAATTCTTTAAGTCACATATTCTATGGTAATTATATGTTGACTTTCATATTGTACTTTGAGGTATTAATAGTACATATCCCAGTAAATTCATAACTTTTATGCTACAAAAATAATATAGTTCTTTCTTTAATGGATTTGAAAAAGGTGTTCTGTAACACGAAGAGAATCTGAAATAATTAAGGTATTCAAATTGAGATAATTCAACGACTCAAAATTTGATTTGATTGATTGCCGTTGAGGAAGAGGAGGATATTACATTTCCAAGTAGTGAGTGAGAGAGAACGAGGGTGAGTAAGATATTTAAGTGAATCAATGATATAGAGCAGAGGGCTAATCTTGGTGATCAAACTAAAAAAATATTGTGGCGATTAGATGATCATACAGCTAAATATTAAAATCAATGAGAAGAAGACCCCGTAGCACATCAAACAACAGGTAAATTGTAAAAAGCCACTTTGCTTTCTCTTCTCCAATTTTGATTGGTCAATCATTGTGAACGTAGTGAGATTTTCTACTTGTCTTTGATGCAACCCTACTAAAGCCCTTGCAATTTGATTTCTGATATTTCATTGACCCATCCTATACAATACCTGAAGAAAAAATGATTAAATTCTAGCTGGAACATATTGACATCAAAATCTCTGGGTCTTGAAGCAACTCTGTTTAGCATAGGAATCTACCTTGAACAACCGATGAAAATGTAAGCGATATACGTCCCAACGACTGTATTCTCATGATGAAAAAGCAGCAATCTAAGAGTGTATCAGAGAATGACTTTTTCTTTCCATATTGATGTTATTTCTCAGAAGTGAGTGAACTCCAATTAATTGCAAGCAAATGACGAGGGGTTTTTTGAAATAACGAACAGTTTGATAGCCATTCAACTCATTTTCCGGTTCTTATCATCAAATACGTGCAGATAGGAGACAAATTTCATGAAATGTAATTGGTTGAAACGCTCGAGGAGCTGCTGTAACATTTATTGAATTGATCTGGTTTATGTTTTGAAAAGATTTTCGTAGAGCAAGGAGAATAATGAATATGCTTAAATTCAGAGAGTTCATATTTATCAAAAGCGATCGAAATAAAATTATATTTATGAGCGTTTATTCGTATTATGAGATGGTACTTCTCTCTCTTTTTTTTTTCTCCCTCTTGTAGTAACATTTGCAGTAATTACCCCATATGCCACTTTACAGCTCCTTATTTCAACGTTCTGTTCCATCGTTATTTGGCACGGTTGTCTTACTTCTTCCAACATGGGTTATTATCAATCCTGATCTCCACAAAGAAAAACTCAGTCCAACGGATTTTTCCAGAAGATACTTTTTTTTAGAACGCAGAGGGCTCTTTGACAGAAGATTTGCCATTACTTATGACTTTGGACTTCCACGATATAATCTGACATATTTTTTGATGAGAAAGGTAATACTCCATTTAGATATTATTGATCAATCAGGACAAATGATTCTCGATGCCATACTTCGTGTCGATAAGAATATCTGGATAGTAAGTCCATTTTAACTTTTGTGTGTTAATTAACGAATCAATCCAACCACAAATTTGTGCTTAAAACCAGTTTTTTATAAGAAATCCAAAGATAAAACTTCCAGCCCACTCTCTCAACCCCTAAATCACATATCTCCTTCATCCATTCCATCTTTCCATTAAAATATTTCACAACTTCCTCAAATTTTGTAAACCTTACTTTACAACATCAGATCCATTAGGATTTAATTTCGATAAAATAATTTTGTGACTCCTAAATTCAAAAAATATTCGAAAAGTTCACATATGATCGCGAAGCACCTAGTTCCTCACCCGTTCCCAATCAAACACCAGCGCGTCATCTCTAACAACAAATCTCCAATTAGCAACCTTCTATGGATACGTCATCTTCCAAATCCAAGATTTCTACTGCTAGGTGGCTTCACCAAATTATCTCAATGCCATCATTTGGTTCTTTGCGTCTACGACATTCATGTGTCCAAGGCAATTTTAATTAAAAACGTGGCCGAGGTGCTCGGCGACAAATTCCCTGTGGTTAATATGGTCAAGGGCGGGTCATACATCGCAATTGCTCAAGTAAACGCCCCTCATAACGTGTGGTTTTACAGCATAACCGACCTGAGGAAAATCGTCTCTGTTTACAAGCATTCCGGCAATTTCCATTCACTGGCGATCAACAAGCGGCATGGATGCGCCTATATCTCTGATTATACCAACCAGATCTCAATTATTGACATCCCTACCGGCAAAAGAAAGAGTTTTATTTCTCTTGTTCCTCATGGGCAGGCTCGTGGCCTCTATTTTAGCAATATAAGGCAAAAGTTAGTAGTCACGGCCTTTATGGCGATATTGATCGTTGATGTGAAGAAAAATGAAATTGAACACGTAATAAGTGCGAATAAACTCCGAACCAATCTGCTTTATGGCTTTGACAAGATCATAGGTGCTACGTCGGATTTCTCGTATGTTATCTTCAAGAGCGGCGAGCTTGAAGACGCCCCTTGTAAGAATTACGAAAATACGCGCTTTTTTCATTATCTGGAATGCTATAACGTTGAGAGCAGAAAGGTTGTAAGGGTAGAGGTTGACATGAACCCTCACGCGATGTCTGTGTGCTCGCCGGCGACTGATTCTGTGTTCTTTATGGATTCTAGAGGATCCATGAAGTTACTAAGGCTTGACACATTATTTGATCGAACCGTTAAACTTGCTTCTTTAAATTCAATGGATCACTTAAAGGATTGTCTCTATCTGAAGCATCCTCGAGCGACATCTCCTAAATATATACTCCATTCATATAATAAGATTCAATTAATGCTGATTAATTAAGGGATACTTTACTATTTGCATTTGGGTTACTCTTATTTTTTTTTTCCTCAATATTTCGGCCACTAAAAGTTAATTTGCACATATAAACTTCATAATTAGAATGCATTGTAATGCTGCTAATGAAACTTTAACATTGCTAATTATTTAAATCTAATCCCTAAACACAGAAGGCTTCGAATACAATTTTTGTGAGTATAAAATGCGAATTTCACTTTTTTTCTTGTTTGTGATTATGGAAGCTACGGAGCCTATTCTGAACTATTCCGAGAAAGGTTTATTAAATATCGATTTGATACAACCAGAAGAAGAAGGACTTGTTCATATATTCTGGAAAAATGTCGAGAGAGCGGTCTTCATTCGAAAGATTGAACTTTCTGCGTCTGTTGATGAAATTAGAGAGCTTGTCAAGACGGATGCAGGAGTCGAGAGGTTTGAATTCGAATATAATTCAGGACGTATTCTCTGTAAAATTGGATAGTATCGAACCAGGAACGATTAAACTAAAAAGTTGTAATGAAGCAAAAGGTGAATAACATATATATCTATATATTTCATTGAGATTAGAGAATTTCAAATGAATTTACTTCAGGAAAGTAAGATGAAAAATAAATAAAACTTAAGAGCTAAGAAACTAAATGTTTGATTCCAATTCCAGAGTAACAAATTTCTTTATTGCTAATAAGAATCTTATTTATTAGGATCTATAATAGAAGCGAAACAGAAATAGACTTGACTATATAATCTAGAGAGACTAGAGCTAAATCAATTTGAAGAAACAAGATTTACAATGAATTGTAAAAGTGAAACAAATTATAAAAACTAAATTCAAAGTCATTTTTGTTATAAAAAAAATGTATTTATTTTGGTTCAGATGCCTTTTGCTCTTCATGAGGCCTAATAAAGATGAAATAGAAAGAGGTTCATACTAAAAAAAATTACATTCTATAGGATTGGTTTTCGGTTTTATCCTCTTGAATCTTGGCAAGAGTTGGCTGATATGTCATCCTCTTCAATGGCGATTCGACTCCAACCTGTGAAGTCATTGAATACGCCAACGAGCGTTGTCGGAATTGGCTTAAAGCAATTACGGTGCCATCCTGGCTGACTCGCCTAAAAAGCTGCTGATTCCTTTCTTCTACGAGAGTTTCCTGCATTAGAGCGGTCTCAGTCTTGTTGGTGTTTGTATCAATGCTATCCTTGAAGTCTTTCAACTGTTGCTTATCACCAAAATAATTAGAAAATGTCCTTGAGTCAGCGCCGCGGGATGGTGATTCATCTTCATAAGAAACCGAATCACTTGCAGATGACTCAGCGTCTGAATGCTCACCGTTTGAGCTTGTCGTAATTTTGCTCAGCCAGAACCCAAGCTTTGAATTACTCAGCCATTTGTTTTTCAGGCAATATCTGATTTGAGCTGGGACGTAGCATGTGAGCCAATAAATGATGAAGTATGCAATCCCAAGCACAAGTATGGCAAAGAGTACCCAGCGTCCCCAGGTAGGAATAGGCTCTAATTTGAATTTAAGCTCAATATATAGATTCAAAGAGTTACCAAGCATGAACAAGAGACCGCAATAAACTATAAGAGCTACAGCAAAAAGAGAGTGCCTTTCCATCCTATTCAATGGCCTTCGTCGATGCGGATTCTGGTGGTACTGTAAAAAGTAGCAGATAATCAAGACAGCAAAGCTCGTGGTTGCCTATAGCAAACATATGATAAACAAGTCATTCAAGTTATTGATTAATTACCCCGATCGTCTGGTCGGTATCAATGAGAAAAACTGAAATGAATATTAGTATGGTTTTTCGGGCTGAGATCAAAAACTCCCAGTAAAAGTTATCTTTGTTATACCCTTCATAGAGCCACCCGTACCGACTCTTCATCTTGTATTTGAACAGATCCCCGCGGTTTTTACACAAAATAAAAAGCACGAAGCCCGGCACCAAGAAACCCCAAAACAGAAGACAAGGAACTGTGATATAAGACACCCATTTTCTGTGCACTTCTCCCCAGCACTTCAGCGATAAGTCTCTTTCCATGTAGCGTATTGGCTCTTCTGAAGTTCCGAAATTCAAGCACCTATAGAAACATAAAAGTGTAAGTTCAAGGAACCTGAGGGAAAAAATCATTTACTTAAGCGTCGAAATCGTAATCAGCATGATGGAGGAATGCAAAAAGAAGCAAATGATAATCGTTGTCACTATCATTCTTGTGTACATGCACTCTTTTAGATGCGCGCGCTTTGTTGCTTTTTCCTTTGCTATCCTTCTGACAAATGTCAAAAACCAGAAGATTACCCCCAGGAGCGAGAGCACTATCGGCAGGAAGGCATAAATAAGCACTTTCTTGAAAATATCAGGCATATCAGTGTTCAGCGTTGAAATATTCGTCACTTTCATCAAGCAGTCCAAGTTGAAGAACTGGAGAAACACGAGATAAACCTTAACGTACTGCTGGAAGAACGTGTCTAAGGCCTCCGGCCAGTTTAGCTGATATGACTGGACAATAGCAACCATTTGAATGAAGTTTATGAGGATTTTGGTGTAAGATGAAACCATGTTTACGTTCTTTGAATAGCGATTGAGGATTTGCTCTCGCGAGAATGTGCGATTACCAATTCTAACAAAATTTGGATCTGAAAACTTTGAACTTTCTCGTTTTAAGGAAGGTAGCTCTTCAATTTTCAGGGCTCTTTCGTTTGAAGTGCAGTTTGAAAAGGAAGGCTCTCGATGTGAAGACATTTTCTTTTCATTGCTTTCGCGGCTTAGTTTTTGCTGGAAGAACTGCGAATCAACAGTTTCACCCCGATCACTGGGACTAGCTCTCCGCGGGAGGTTACTCTTTGGACTATCATCATTAACTTCAGCCTCATCGAGACCCTCAGGATCATCTTTACCATCCTCATCACCTCCTAAATTTAAAAATTTGAAGGCCTGGACTCCCTGCACAAGCTCACTACTCGCGATCCCAAATTTATTTTTCTCAGGTGATTTGTTGTGCTCGGGTTCCTCTTTGTTATCATTTATGGACTTTGAATTACTCAAATTTTCAAGGTTCGCAGGAGAGAAGTTGGTTAATATAATTTCTGTCACCGATGAAGAATCCAAGCCTTTGCTAACAGTCCCTGTTTCTTCTCCCATTTTCTTTTTAGTCCTCTGAAGAACCTTAGCTCCTCCGTCTTCCTCGTTCGTCCTTTGAGGAGTTATTGAACTCTCGATCCTTGGGATTGGCGATAGGCAGCCTCCTAAGGTATCAATATCAGGGTCAGATTTCTGAATTCCTTGTGACTCTTGGCTGGGCTCAGCAAAAAGCTGTGTTTTCATCATTTTTTTGGCCTGAAGTTTGTCCCAGACTGCCGCTTCGATTTTATCTTTTAAAGTAGCTATCTTGGGCCTTAGCCCTACCCGAGACTTTGATGATCCAAATGGTCCTTTCCTCAGAGACATTATTGGTGACGTTTCCAACCTTGATTTTGATTTTCTCGTCGTAGCGCGAGTCGTTGTCCTCCTCAGAGATGGATTTTTGAGCTCGGCTTCTTTCTTCTTGATATAGGTGTCTTCATCCATGATTGCTCCTCTGACGATCGCCATGACGACAAGAATGGCTAACGTTCCAAAAAACACTGTTTTTGCATACAACCACCAATCCTTCACGCAGGGCGTGCAGTCTGATTCCATCATACTGCTTAATGAATAGCCGTCTTTGCATATTGAGCAAAGGTTCCCTCCATACATTTCAGAACACCAACCAGTCAAACAGAAAGTTTCATTATACAGCTCTTTACAATATGCCGTTTTTCTCAGCTCAGGATCTGTGATTGTGCTTCCTAGACAGGCCCCGTAGCTTTTACAGGGGTAGAATACGGCAGATTCGCTGTTGTATCGCCAGTAATTGGTCTGAGGACCGACAAGGTTTCCACCAAGACACGTTGCTTTGCCTTCAGGACAGTGGATGCAGTCATCATTAGTGTTGACCTCTGCGATGAAATACCCTGCTGGGCAAGTGACGCAAATATTGTCATGAGTAATGCGCTGTCCTTGGAGACATTCCTTTGAGAGGAAATCCAAGGTCAGAGATGTTAAGAAACCTGTGCTGTTGATCTCTTGAGCTTTTTGAGCGGATGTCTTTCCGATGAATGTCAGGCTGAGACTATTATTTGGTGGGTACGATATTGCCAATGGATAAATAATATAATGACCCTTGAATGCAGTGAAAGTCGATCCTTTTAAGAAAACCGGTTCTGATCCATTTTTCCAAGGGAAATTTGGGTCTGGAATAACAGTTATCGTGCTCGTATTGTCGCTTCCAACCATTCCATTGGACTCGTCGTAGGAGGCGAAGACCAGCGGAGGGAACATGATTTCACCGCTTGTAAAGGAGTATGGTTGGCTTCCATCCAACAAGCGACCATTGTCCACTTTTGTCAGATTCGCAATGGTTTCCTCTGATATGTAATCCAAGTAAGGGTCAACAAACCTCACAAATTCCTCGATAAGTTGAGGGTCTGGAGCAGCAATCAATCCAATGGAGATCGGATATGAACCAATATCGTTTCCATACGTTGCGGAATTGTTGTCGAACACAGCGTTTCCGAGAGAGGAAACCTTATAAGTGTCGTAATAGAGAGCGCCTCCTGCTTTCGATGCAAAATTATTCGAAAACGTAACACTCGAATCAATCTTGAAAATATGTTTCACTGAGGTAGCGCTGTAATAGATTCCGCCTCCATACCCTTTACTCGGCTTGCTTGAATAAGCTTGATTGCTATCCAGAATAACACTCTCAATGGAAGCGTTAGCAACTCCTTTGATGTACATAGCACCTCCATCCTCTGCTGTACAATTCGATATATTTACCGAATTGATGTATAGCTGTGTGTTGTCGTTAACTGGGCTCGTGACATATAGGCCGCCCCCGTGAGTTGCATTCATTCCTGAAATAGTAATATTCGTTAGATTGATACTATCTGCCGATATTATTTCGATGCCTCCCGTCATGCTTGAGAGGCTTGAACCTTGGAAAACAGAAGAACTCACTACAATCGTGGAAATATTTGAAGCACTGATGGAGTATCCGCCAGCATCTTCAACAAGAATATCCGAAATAGAAAGAGAAGAAGTTCCTTCCAAAGCTAAGACGCTGCTTGCGCTTCCAATGTTGCTACGTGTGGCTTGATTCCCTGAAAAGTTGCAGTTATTCAGTGTCAGACTCACGCTGGTTGCTATAGCTCCTGCATACGTTCCAGTACCGTTCGAAAATTGTGAGTTCCTAATCGTCACTTTGGACCCACTGTTAAGGAGGATTGCTCCGTATGCAGCATCTGAGAATGAGCTGTTTATGTCAGTTAACGTGACTTCAGCATGAGAAGAGTACAGAAAATCGGTCTGGACTCGGCTGGTGTACGAACCGCTTAAACAACCTTGGTGAGTTATATTCGCAATAGTCGCAGAACCGAGATACACTGCGAGATTCCCAGTCGTCGCATTAGCCTTATTCTGCAGGAAACTCGAATTTGTGACGCTGAAATCACAATTCAGCGAATAAATAAGGATTCTCGACATAATGTTTTTCTGAAAGATCGAGTCTTGGATTGTAAATGGCGCTTGTCCTGCTCGGAAAAGCCCGCCTTCTCTGGTTGCCATATTGCTTGTTACCGTACAATTTTTTATCTCCAATAAGCCATAAAATGACTCGACAATCGTGTTCTCAAGCGCGGTGTTGTTCTCGAAAGTGGAATCAGATAGTCGCAGAATTCCTTCGTGGTTCGAAATGAACGATCCCACATTATTCAGAACCTGAGCATCAGTAAGATTCACTTCACATGAGATCGAAAGTGTAATTCCAATATAGCTAAACGCGTTCGAATCCATCCGAATGTTGGATGCGAAATTGATCAAAGCGTTCGTGATGACAAATCCTTGGTAGACATCATTAGAAGCAAGCATAAGGTTCGTAAAATTCACTGACGAAAGGGTTTGGGAAGTGCCCTCTATCAAGAAAAGAACTTGTTGAGAGATCAAATCAGGCTCAGCTTGGAATGTGGCGCTAGAACAAGTAAAACCATCAATCGTAATTGAGTAAACATGCTTGAAGTGACCACATGCGCCGATGGTTTCCGTTGAATAAAATCCGTTAGTGTGGAAATTCGAATTTAAGCAGGAGATATTTGCGACTGTGATATTCGAAATATTTTGAAGAGCTAAACAGAGAGAATACCAGCCTTGATTCTGGAAAATCGCGAAAGAATCTGTGGCTTGTAGTTGGAGGTTGTCTACTCCGTCTATTGTGATATTGTCTAAGGCGAGGAAAGGAGTATTAATATTTGTCAGGACGAAAACGGGATTTTTGACACTTGTGTTGTTGAGATAGACGGAACTGATATTCGCATTGGAAAATTTCTTAAAGAAGAACAAGGGAAGCCTTGAAGTATGGTCAGAGAAGCTTAGATTTTGCAACAATATCATCGTATTAAGGCTTTCGCTTTCTTTGGAGGCTGTGTAATTCGTGAATAGCACAGGTCCACTGTTATTGATGAATTGAGAATCAGTAATGAGGATCTGTTGGTAATCTTTGGACTGTCGATATGTGTTATCGTTACTCAACACGAACATGGCGGTATTATTGTTCATTATGGCCGTCTCATCTATAGTTGCGATGGTGTTCCCTTCGAAAATCGAATTGGTGATCGTGATCTGGTCGAATATGGTGTTTGCGAATAGGGGCTGTGGAGAGTAGACGGTATTGTTGATAAATTGAGAGTTCTGAATGGTTAAGAACAACTTTTGGAGTGGATACCCTTCTGGATTATAGTTTGGGTAGAAATTAGTCGAAAGGGTCGCACCAGGTGATGAGTAGGACGTATAGTCGATAGTTTCGTTGATTACGAACCCTTTGACAATAAACGAGTGGTTTGCATAAAGTGAGTGGCTAATCCAATAGGAAGAAGAAGTCTGATTAAAAGTGTTATTGATAAACTCGCAAGAATCGAGAATAACTGTGGCATTCGCAATATAGTCTTCGTGGTATTGTGACGTCGAACTCGGATTATTTGTATAATTGAACTCGTAATTTCCTCCGTAAAAACTCACCGTTATCAAAGGCTCCGTGTTTTGAGTCAAATAAATTCCAAAGTAAATTGAAGTTGACGAAATCGTGCTTTGATTCCATAGTCCGATATGATTTTGGAACGTACAGTTCTTTATCAAAGGAGAACTCATCCCGATGAGGCTGGCAAGTGTTATGGCTGATCCTATCCAGTAATCACCAGAGCTTGAGCCTTTGTTGCCATCAAATACGCAGTTAGTAATCTGAACTTGATTTGCCATTTTGACAAACAAGGGAGACTGCGACGTTACTCCCTCGACGGAATCTACAAAGAGCTCAGGGTTCATTGGTAACTCCAGAATAGCTGAGACAGGACTCTTGGTCCAAGTACTTCCAAGAAGAGCATCTGGGTTAAATATCGAGCCATTTATGAACGAGTTATGATCGAAAGTCGCTCGATATGAGCCTTGGCTTATGATACCTGAACTCAACCAAGCAACATTCTCCTCGAAGACATTATTCGTCACTGTGATACCATTGGCAATAAAAGCATAACCTTCACGATAAGGATGAAGGTAACTGACATTGGCAACTGAAGAGTGGAGAAAATTGAGATGAGAAAGAATTAAAATGGGATGAGGATTACTTTGGTTATTTTTCAAAGTATTGAATAATGCAGTTGATAATTTCTGGGTGTAAGGATGGTAATCTCCATTTTGGTTTCTTGTAAAGTGATAATAAAAACTATCATTGTGTGTTGGGTAGAACCCAGTTGAAGCATTGAGCGGGCTATTCGTAAGTAAAGGATCAGTATCACACAATACCAACGCTGTTCCGACAGTGTTTGCGCATCCCACATTTTGTGAGATTGTATTATTATTTATGAAAATGCCTATGATTAGAAAGATTAGGCGGATCCATCACTTAATGAAGGCTTTTTACCATCACATCCTAGCTGAGAATAGTCCGACTTCGTCTTTCCGATGTAGAATGCAGTTGCATACTCAACAGCCTGATTATTTTTGATAATGTTACTATCTATGATAATAGGGTAACCTATGTCAATGATTTATTTAGTTTCGATGAGGTGATGGTAGTTACTCAGAGTATTTTCGAATCCGTATAGGTGGAGGACTGGTCCTGCAACACCATAGATGCTTTCAAAGGTATTTTGATAAAGGACGAGTCCTTTCTGAAGGTTTCTGATATCAAAACAAGAACTCAGCGATAGTGCGAGATTGAAGGTAATCGTTGTTGATGATAGCTGTTTGAAAAGGTAATTTATTTTTCTGATATATCGTGCAACGTTCTCTATAGACGGTAAATTGTTCGTCAGAAAGGCGCGGGATGAAACGCAAAAAGCTTTATAACTAGTCCCAGTAGGGTAGTACATTTGAGAGTCTCTTTTCAACGTAATCATTTTGCTAAAAGTTGAACCCTTTATAGTTATTGGCCCATCAAGACTCCTCACTCGGAGAATGAAGGCTTCAACTCCTGCAAAGGGAGTGAACGCGTTTATTCCTGTCGAAGAAACAGAAGGAATATAAAACGAAATACTTTGCGCATTGTATCCTTCAAACACCGAGTTTGTAATGTTTATCGAGTGACAGTCGCCGAATGATGAATCCAGGTTGCGGCAGGAGAAAACGGATGCCTGATCATGCATATTAAAATTTTGCACGAAGAATTTATGAAAAATGTGGAATGTATTCGTGATGATTCCACTTGGGAAGAGAAAATTCCTGAATATTGTGTTGTTAATGGTCACCTTCGAGCCCCATAGATTCATCGAAATGAAAGCCTTTGCTTTGGGCATAAACCAAAAATTTCTGAACTCACAACCCTGTGTTTGTTGTCAAATAAAGATATCAGGGATTAAAAAGTACGTCGAGCAGGATAGTTGGAATAGCAGCATTAGGGTAGTCGCTCAGAAAACTCATATTGAAGAGCGAGCCCTCAGCCATTTCGTTGACGAACTCTGCAGGAAAGGGTATTTGCGTCCTATTATCGTAAGCTGTTGGGAACGAACAGAGCTGGTCTATTATTGATACAAGATGAAGAAAAGCCAAAGAGAATTTTAATTTACTTTGAGGATAATCTGGATTTGGAATGAGAGTCCAGTTTGAAGAGGAATCGTTTGCTTGGAGACAGAACCGTGCTTTTAGTGTTGTTGAATTTGGATGTAAGACAGCGACTTGACTGTGAGTGTAAGCGTTCAAATATGTGACCATGTCAGCGCCGTCGAAAATAATATTTGAGATTGTCAAGCTTCTGGTCACATAGAACCTTAAATACTGGTTTTTCCACATTACTAACGGCTTCTCTTGTAGCTGACCAGCACCATTTAACGTATAACAAATCGTAGCATCATTGCATAAGCCTGTGGCTGAGTAAATAGCAGCCTGTATCTTCACTTGGGCAGAAACGCGGTTAAAAACCTTAATTACATGATCAGGAAGCTCTGAATTGAACACCCAGTAATGCTCTTGGTTGACGGTTCCTTTCAGCAGATAGATACTGACTTTGACCTCGGCTTTGCTGTAAATATCGGCTCCATTTTCGTCAACCAGCTATTTAGAGTTGAATTTACAATCTTTTAGCCATTGAATTGAAGTATTACATTCACAAGAATATCATTGATGTCACCAAATGGCTCGCTCAATGTTCCTGCACATGAAGAACCGCAAGTAACCGAATCTGGAGTCAAGAAGTAGCTGTATGTCGCCAAAACATCCGATCTAGTGGCTAGTTGCAAAAACAAGAAATCATGTCATGCTGAACTCGGTAACTAAATGTGGAGGATACCTGACGGATCGCAAGTGAGATAACCAGTGCCAAGAGTCCCTTTTAAAAAATCCGAATTGAATCTGTTGGTCAAACCATTGAACCTCGGGATGCTGTATGAGCAGTCTTGGCAAAGAGATGCGCTGGTGCAGTTGAAGCAGTTGGCTGGACAGGCAACGCAAGTAGTACTCGTACTAGATCCCGAGAAATAGCCTGGAAATAGTCCACAATCATGTGTGCAATGAGTACTTCCTTGATCTATAAAGCAGAGGTTTAGAAGGAGTCAGCATTGAAAAGATTACAAGTTATGACAAATTGACTGTATTTGTTAGCTCTTCTTGCTATTTTTTCGCAGGCAGTGCAAACGCCGCTCGAAGTACATGTTGCACATCCTGGATTACAAACTAAATTGAATATTAATCATTTTCCTCATCGGATTGGAAATTAGAGATTGTACTTGACATGTTCACAGTTCCAACACTTTGCCAGAGATGGTCTGAATCCATCGGACCATAAGCAAAGCATGTGCCATTTGGTTGCAATATTCGAAAACGACTGGCTTCTTCAAGATTATCCGTGCAAAGAGAACAAGTCCCGTTCGAGGAGCAATCAGTACAGAACTTATCGTTTGTACAGTCCGCAACAGCTTTGAAAAATAGCGTGATGAATATTGCCCAACTGAAAAACTCGTTCCTCATGGATTTTATTTTCTTTTAGTATAGTCTTTTTATTTGTATTCGTGCTTTGTGTTTTAATTTTCTTTTTTTTTACTTTCCAAAGAAATTAATTTAGAACTATTCTGTTTGCGTTTGTCTATTATTAGAAGAAATCGATGTTTTTATAATTTGCAACAGCATTTTTAAATTGCTTTTGCTCGATTAACATCAATTTTAGCTTCTGTCAATAATTTTCATTGTTACTTCAGACTGAAATTTTCGACTTTCTTAAATTTAAAGGCTTCAAGGGCTTACCGGCTTGCATCCCCTTCAATCTTCTCAATAGAGTTTGATTCCAATGGAGATTTCCTCTGCGGACTTCCTTTCAGTCGATTATTATTTCAAAGATAAAACAACATCAATTCCAAGCGCTTTAAGAGACTTCATCGCTAGCAGCTTAAGGAGTCTATCTCAGCTTACACTCAACATATGGTTGCTGCTATTAACGATCATTTGTTTTATTACTAAAAGATTACGATCTTTTTAAATTTTGAACTGTTCAGACTACTTCTCGAACCCGTATTTTAAGAATTATATCCATACGCTAAGAGACTTCTCAGAGCAAATGATGATAAAGTTGAGCTTGATACTGGATATGAGTCATTGCCATTCCTACAAAAGTTTTTCAGTCTTTGTAGCTCCGGTCTACTAGTGTTCTGCTTTTGATTTATCAATGGATCCAACACAGTTAGCGAAGGCTCGGAGCTAATATTTAAGAGATCGTATCCAAACAATTTACTCTGCGTTTGCATTCGAACCTAATTAATTTTTGGGGAGGTCCTGATAGAAACAATAAAGAAACTCGCGTTTAGGGTGAAACGCATGCTTGCAAACAGTTTAAATTTGAATTAATTAAATTCTTTTAGATTCATTTATAAGATTTTTTTGAATGCCCTGCTATAATTAATTAATAATCAAGATCGATGGTCCTGAGGTTCAAGAAAAAACCCTCAATTGGGTCGAGAATGGGAGTTATTTCGCAAATAAAAGAAAATAAATCACCGAAGTACATTTGATAGAAGCTTTGAAAATTCGAATTATTAAAATCATTGGACTCAAATTGATTCAAATTTCCCTGCATTTGAAGCTGAAGCCTTCGTGTTATCACGAGCTTCGGCTTCAATTGACAACTACAAAAATCAGAAAAGCAAAAAAATCTTCAATCAAGGGAGACCTCGAACAATGAGAGCCTTAGAGCAGTAAAATAGAGTCTGATGAGTTGATTTGAGGTGGCTATCATTACTATTCACGTTTTGATTGTTCAGATCGAGCTCGACATGATAAAAAATGTCTGAATAGAGACTGAGGATTGCCCGATTCAATGTTCCCTAAAACCCTTTTGGCGAATTCACGTTTGGATCTAAGTTGCCAATCAATTTTATTTTTCAATAAATAAATCAAAGTTAATTAAAGATAAACCGATTGCAGCTTATAAATAACGTCTTCTGAAAAGAGAAAAGTTAGTTCTACTGGAAGGTTTGAGAGGCGATAACATGATACCTCAGCTTGAATTTACTTTCCTTATAGGCAAAACTGTTTTGAATCTTGAGAAACTTGAATTATGTTGCTATTGAATGAATTGCATTGCTATTTGCAAAGGTATTCATTCGGGCTTCTAAAGGTGATATATTTTCTTACAACTACATTGCTCTGTAAGACGATTTAATAAAAACAATCCTAAGAACCGCTCCTTTATTTGCTTCATGCTGTATAATTTGAAAAATTTGTAAAAATAAGCGCCGAAATCGGCTCCAACCTTTCAAACATGAATGCTTTAACTAGCTTGAGTTTGTTTTCTCTTCAAAAATCTATGAATACTCCCAGCAGCTCAGACAGATTATATTAAGCCCAGCGATATTAACCAGAAGATAGTGATAACGTTCTTTATATTTCTTCTAGCTGGCGCTTATTTTGAAAGTTATTGAGCTATATCTATATAAATGGTTGTTGATTCTTTTTTCTCAGAGTATTCATTTTTTTGAATACGAATTTCAAAGCAGTTATTCTTTTGGATATTTCTAACACAAGTTACATGAATACTCGCTTGGTATCATGTGGGTGAGAAAGACTTTTCCTCCGGCTTTTCGACAGCTCTACCAAACAATAGAAACTGCGATTGCGATCAAGAAAAGTTTTTAACACGACGATTCCAACTTGCCTAGCAAGGTGTAGAGAAAGAGACAGCCCCATCGCCAAGAACATTCTGGAGAGCTTTCATTCAGCAAAATTGGAATGCTTGCCTATTTTTTTGAGCATCTCCACTCATTATTCCAATATATAATATGCATATTTCCGAATTAAAAATAAAACATTTTTTTGTTAGAATTGGACTCGGAAATCAAGTGATCTTATTAGTAGTTAGAGAGCACAAATTTTAACATGATCTTCAGCGCCGTTATTGAGAAACCCTCACACACATATACACCATCTAAATTCTAAAGCAGCCGATCGAGAGATTCACAGACTCTTGGTAGTGAAAATACAGAAGATGTTCGAGTTCAACTATTGAGAACAGGAACTTGCATGTGTGTTCAGAACCTGCTTTTCAGAAAGCTATTAATTCGCAAGTAGAGAAGCTAACTAAAAATTTCATACCAATATTCAAGATAATGCAATTACAAAATTTCTGATTATAGGCGATTGACTATGTATTCATTTTCGCATTAGAGTACTATTGCTAGCGTCTGAGAAACGTAACCAAATAACGACCTTAGTCGATATAACTGTGGAGCTATTTCTAGTAAAATCAGTAATAATCCACAGTGCTTTGATTTCTAGGCTCGTAGCCAAGAAATAAAGCGAAACCAAGTTATCGTAAGCAATATAAAATTGAAGTTCGTTTTTGACGCTTTGCTTGGTTGAATTCAATGTCCGAGCTCATACTAATCTACAAAGGTTCGTCTCATTACTATGATTTAAAGGCAAGCAATTCCATTAGAGACCTGAAAATCAAAATACGACAAGACTTTGGGATCCCTATCAAAGATCAAAAACTTTACATCGGAGCAACTCTCCTGAACAATGATGACATACGTCTTTCGAAATGCATTGTGGCTGGCGCTAACGAGCTTCATCTGAAAGCAAACGAGAAAGAAGTGCGATATCAGATAGATAATGGGCCTATCTACACTGAAAAGGTTTTTGGCTCGACTACCGTCGATGACTTCATGAGAAAAGTTCTTCCGAGGAGCCAAATTTCCACGATGGATTCATACTCGGTGAGCCTAGAGGGTAGTGAGCTTGAAGGAAGCAAGTCATTGGATGAATTAAACCTCAACATGAGGAAAAATCATCCAAATATCAAATGAGCCTTTCATAACAGCCACTGTAAAATATACTGAAAAAGATGAGAACCCTGTCCCATGTGATTATGGGTCAGACCGAGTGATGCTATTTTCACTCTGCTGAAGCTAATAAATGAAGAAAAAAAGATCCCAGTTGAAGAGCAAGCGCTCATTTATAAAGCGAAAAGGCTTGAGAGCAATCAAACATTCGCATCTTATGGGATCAAAGAAGACTGTTGTGTCATACTCAAGAAGAAAAAAATTCTCAAATTAGAACTCGAGTTTGGTGCTCAAGTTGTACTGGAAGAGATAGACCATTGTGAGACCTTAAACGCACTGAGAGAAAGAGCACAGAAGAGATTTAATTTGAAGGGTCTCTTTACTTTATCCCGTGGAGAAAAGAGAATAGAAGACAGTCCACACAAATTTCTTTATGAATATAATTTCACTCTCAGTGAGATCATCAAAGTCCGAAACGAGGGCAAGATACTTGTTAACTACGAAAATGGACAAATCGTTATGTGGGTCACATCTCATACAACCGTCAAAATGCTGAAGCAGCAACTAGAGCTTGAACACAGTATCCCCATAAACCAACAACAAATCATTAGGCAATCATTTGAGCTAGGCGATGATTGTGTATTGCTCGATGAAGGCATACAAAGCGATACATCAGTTTGTCTTGTTAGGAATGAGGTGCCTATAACGAGTTATAAGATCCCGGAAACCTTTCTGGCTCAGAGCGAGCAGCAAGTATTGATGTCGTTCACTGACCCGACAAAAATAATAGCATCCTCGAAACGGAAATCACAGATCTCAGAAGCACCTTATGATTTAATTGAGATCATTGCAGTGCTTTCTGAGAATCCCATTGTCCCAATAGCAAGAGTAAAATTAGGGAAAACTGAGAGAATCGAAGCTCTCAAACGAAAAATTCAAGAGAAACACAAAGGATACCTAGTCCAATTTCAGAGCCTTAGATGCGCCAATGAAGAGTTAGAGGATGAAAATTGGGTCATATGAGTTTTCAAACGAGACGACAGTTTGCCTTTCGTTGAGAGACGTGATCTTCATTTATCTCAAGAGCTCTGACGGCCGCTGTGAAAGAATCGAATACAACGTTTTTCAGAGAATTGAATATTTCAGACTTCGACTTGAGAAAGTGTTTAAAATGACTCCTTCGGAGCAGATCTTATTGCATGCTGGAAGAGTATTGGATGAGGACGATAAAACTCTCTTCGACTATGGTGTCCATAATGAAACTGCTATAACTCTCATCAAAAACGTCAAAAAAAGTAATGATTTATCAAGAGATTGGCCGAGTTGAAAATGAGATTACCCCAATAAAAAGTCAAAAGAATATCTTGTATCCTGTGAGAGTGAGAGTTCACACAATGGATATGAAGACAACACTACTGGAAATTTCGTCTGATAATGACAAGAGGACGGTGTATGATTTGAAGAAAGAGATTTCAAAGAAATTGGGTATTCCAATAGAACATCAACGACTCATATATAACGGCAAGCTGCTGAAGGATGATGCAAGCTGTGCTCTCAATTACGTAGAGAAAGGAATTTCTGATATCTATTTGATTCAAACTGAAGGGGCTCCTTATATCTTTTGGAAAAACTCTTCAAACATTGCTTTTATTAGAAGAGTTGAGAAGTCTTCGACTGTTGGTGAGCTTGGAGAATTGGTTAAAACAGATGCAGGAATCAAGATGAAAGATGCGGGTTTAGAGTCAGTAATCGAAGAGGCTTTTGCGATAAAATTAGATCATCTAAACCCTGAAGGAAAAAAATGGAGAACCGCTTTTAAAACACGTGCGAATTTTTAGAAAATGATAGAGTAAAGATATAAAAGATGAGGTATTTATGTCACCCTTTTATCTTGCGTGTCTTTAGTTTATGATAGGGACCTCTGTTCACTCAATTATGCTCAATTAATATGAATTGTTTAATTCATGTGCCTTTTTATATTGAATTTAGGTCTAATTAGAACTTTTCACAATCCTCGCCCTAACCATATCATCAAAAATTCATCTAACATTGTAAAGTGTACCTACTGAAAATTAAAAAAAAGGTATAGGGCTCTTACTTCCAAACTTTCTGAAGGATTTACATATTGAATTTCCTCTGTCCAATAATAATTCTTCTGATAGTCTGCTATATTTTGATAAAGACTGATCTCTAACTGTTATTTAAGCACCTTACAACCAAAATTTCAATTTTGAAGATGAATGTCAAATCGCTTTCCATTTGATGTTTTATTCTACATCCTAAAAAGTATTCTCTATAATGAAATGATAAGGAGCTTCAATCAAGCAAACTTCAATATCATTTCTCGAACTCACTTCCTTGCTAGTAATTGTCTCGATTCCTTTAACTTCTAGATAGCTTTGGAATAAATATCATTCTGAATTGATTTCGAGGAAATTTAACAAAAAATTTACATCACCGAAGAAAATCTGGTTTGAACATAAATGTTTGAGATAACTGTGAAATGGAATGACAAGAAAGCGTACTATGAATTAGAACCAACCAGTTCCGTTGGGAGTTTGAAAAGCAAAATACAACAAGACTTTAAGATTCCTATCAAGGATCAAAAACTGTTAAAAGGAGGAAAACCTCTCAGTAAAGATGACATGCTTCTTTCTGATGAAGACGTGGAAGATGGCGATACCCTTCATGTGCTAGCAAATTATAAAGAAGTGAAGTATCAGATCGATAATGGAGCCATAAGTTCAGAAAAGCTATTTGCCTCGGTCACCATCGACGAATTCTTAGGAAATCTGCTCTCAAAGAGCCAAATTTCCACGATAGGTTCTTACTCTGCTAGTCTCGAAGGCAGTGAACTATTAGGAAGCAGGTCATTGGAAGAATTACAGCTCAGCAAGGAAAAAATCATCCACATATCAAATGAGCCTTTCATTACAGCCACTGTAGAAGATGAGAATCATAACCCATGTGATTATAGAATCAGATCGAGTGATACTATCTTCACTCTAATGAAGCTAATAAATAAAGGAATGCAGATTCCTGTTGAAGAACAAGCGCTCATTTATAAAACGGAAAGACTAGACAGTAAGCGAACATTCGCATCTTATGAGATCAAAGACGACTTTTGTGTCATGCTCAAAAAGAAAATAATTCTCAGTTTAATGCTGAAGTATTCTGGCAACACAAAGCAAATAAATTTTGATCACTCTGAGAAACTTAAATCTCTCAAAGAATGCGCCAGAATGCAATTCGGATTAGATGAGGGCTTTGTTACCCTATCCTTGCTGGATAGAAAGAGGCTTGAAAATGATAATAGGTTCCTTTTCGAATTCAACATCGATTCTGCTACTGAAATCGAAGTAAGAAGAGAAATGAAGTTGCACATCAAGCTAACTAACAAAGAGTTCGTCGTCTGGGTACCTCCTGATGCTACTGTTCGGAAACTTAAAGAAATAATTTATGAAGAACAAAAGATACCAGAGAATAAGCAACAAATCATCCATCAAGGAAAAACACTTGAAGATAACTGTGTGTTGGTTGATGTTGACATACAATCTGAAACATCTCTTCATCTGTCCGAGGCAAGTGACCTTGAAAAAGAACAGGTAAATTTTAAATCTCTTCCTGAAAATTGACCAAATAATGAGCAGATAGAATTTGTGGTTGAAGTCGCGGGAAGGGAACAAAAACTAACGATAAAATTTTCGAAAAATGAGACAATCAAAACTTTCAAAAAGAAAATTCAAGAGGAATCTGAAAATAAGTATATGGCTGAGGATCAAGAGTTGTGGTATTCAGGGACCGTATTGGATGACGAAAGAACTATTGATTCCTATGGCCTCTCACAACAATCAAAAATTAATCTTACGTTCAAAATGAAGTTCACTGTTTATATAAAGAATTGCGAGGGCAGATGCGAGCGTATCGACTTCAAGTCATCGATGATCGTGAAAAACCTCAAGTTTAAAATTAAGGAAAAGTTCGAGATAGATCTTCCCGACCAAATCTTATTGCATGCTGGAAGAGTATTGGATCAAGAAGAGAAAACTCTCTTTGAGTATGGTGTCCAGAATGAAACTGCTATTACTCTCATAAAAAAAGTCATTCCTGAAAATGGACCAAATAATGGCCTGTCATTATTTGTGGTTGATAACTCAAGAAATCTTAAGCTTATGATAAAGGTTACGGGAAATGAGACGATTAAAACTCTCAAAGAGAAAGTTCAAGCCAAGATAGGTGATTCGTACCTGATTGAGTATCAAGAGTTGTGGTATAACAATACTAAATTGGATGACGAAGGAATTATTGACTCCTATGGCCTAGCACATCAATCAACAGTTAATCTTAAATTCAAAATGAAGTTCACTGTTGATATCAAGAATTACGAGGGGATATGCAAACGTGTTGACATTGATCCTTATACTCCTGTGAAGATGCTCAAGCTAAAGATCAAGGACAACTTTGAGATAGACCCTCCCGACCAAATTTTATGGCATGATGGAAGAGTATTGGATGAAGAAGAGAAAACTCTCTTTGAGTATGGTATCCAGAGCGAATCTACTATTACTCTCATCAAAACCCATGTAAGAGTGAGAGTTCACACAATGGATATGGAGACAACACTACTGGAAATTTCACCTGATAATGACAAGAAGAAGATGTATGATTTGAAGAAAGAGATCTCAAAGAAATTGAGTATTCCAATAGAACACCAACGACTCATATATAACGGCGTGCTGTTAAAGGATGATGCAAGCTGTGGTATTCTTAATCACGTAGAGAAAGACACTATTGATATCTATTTGATTCAAACTAAAGAGGCTCCTTATATCTTTTGGAAAAACTCTTCAAACATCGCTTTTATTAGGAGAGTTAAGAAGTCTTCGACTGTTGATGAGCTTGGAGAATTGGTTAAAACAGATGCAGGAATCAAGATAAAAGATGCGGGTTTGGAGTCGATAATTGAGGATGCTTTTGCAATAAGACTGGATCATCTCAACCGAGAAGGAGGTACATGGATAACGGCTTGTAACACACGCGCAGCCTTTTAGAAACCTATGACAGTTTTATGAAGACCCTCTAGGAATACTTTGAGTTTTTAAGAGTTTATTATGTTTTTCTTTCGAATTTGAAATCAATAGTGTAGCGTTTCAAGTTTATTTTCTGTCCGGAGACCATTTGCAAAACAGCTAAACTCATTCGAAATCAAATTCGTCCTTCACCGTTCTCATGATAACGGCCTGATAAGGCCCTTTTCATCTCAAAAGGTTCGATGATTGGAAGTAAAGACCCTGCAATTTATATAGGATACACTTTATGTATAAATTCTCTTTTATGAGCAGCCTCAGAATCCTACCCTCATAACCATCATTAAAATGACATTATCACTAAGTAGACCTAAGAGCAGAGAAACAAACTTTTAGTAAAATGCTTTTAGCAGTGATTCAACTGGAAATAAGACCCTCTAACGCACTCAAAGAGAGTTTCGATTTAGTTTTCAGTCTGCCTAGATTAACGAAGCGGTGTACAGACTTAAATCCTCATAATTCATCATATAAACTACACCAATATCGTCTCTTCTTGAATACGTAATGTAAACGCAAAACTATTTACTTAGCCATCATCATTCTAACGAACTCTTCGTAGTTGATGTGACCATCACCGTCAAGATCGGCTTCTCTGATCATTTCATCGACTTCTTCATCAGTAAGTTTCTCTCCGAGGTTAGTCATGACGTGTCTGAGCTCAGCGGCAGAGATAAGACCGTTTCCATCTCTGTCGAACACCTTGAAAGCTTCAATGAGCTCTTCTTCAGTGTCGGTATCCTTCATCTTTCTCGCCATCAATGAAAGGAACTCTGGGAAATCGATAGTTCCGTTACCATCGGCATCGACTTCGTTAATCATATCTTGGAGTTCAGCCTCAGTTGGGTTTTGTCCGAGAGATCTCATGACAGTTCCGAGCTCCTTGGTGGTGATGGTACCGTCACCATCCTTGTCGAAAAGAGCGAAGGCTTCCTTGAATTCAGCAATTTGTTCTTCGGTAAGTTGGTCTGCCATTTTTCTCTGTGAGGGTGTTAAGTTTTTTTTTTTAAATTTGCAATATATTAATTTCTGACTGCTTTGCTATATATACAATGAGATACCCTGCAGTTTGCCCCCGCAACATTAACGAAGAATCTGGATGAAAAGTTAAAAATAGCTTAAATAAAATTCGTATAAGCTCAATTATTTAACAGATTCGAACCCGTAGGAATCTTTATCCTTGGGCAGATAATGCACTGGAAAGAATTCTGTAGTGTACTCGTGTCCTATGCGTTATGGAATGCCGGGTCAAAGACCAAAGCTGATAAGCTTTCTGATCGGTTCAGAAAAGCTTTGTTGTGTGAAAATAGAGTTTCCGAGTGAATGCGAGTTAATTCACAGTAATAGGCGACATACATATACTGAAATTAAATAAAAGAGCGTTTTGAGTTTAAGAAGCGTGTGAGGGAGGGCAATAAGGTGGAATTACCAATGGAATAGATGATATAACAGAGGTAATTCTGATATTTTGAAAAATAGGTGTCCAGTTAGTGCGAAACTTCATCCTTTTTAGTACTATCATATGTGCGTATCGTCGTCGAAAGCTTGTTGGCGAAGAATAAGGTGGTCATTTCCTGGTCCTTTCAAGATGAAGTTGACTTGATAGATTATTCTGGAAGATGGAAAAAATGATGCAAAAATCATATGTAGCTGAAATCTTATGAGATTGAGGTTGAAAAGCAGAATTGATGGGAGGGGTTGCGCTTATTAGCAATGATTGATATGTAGTATTTCTAACGAAAAGATTAAAATAAAGTGAATTTTGTCGAGCAAAGATAGTTTCTTGCTGTCTTTGCTGGTCCTTTTCTCGATGTACTCAGTTCCTGGACTTTGAGCAGCCAATCGTCCTTTTTATAGGATCTCAGAGTAAACATTTTATATGCATTATTGGAGTTTGATAACAATTGAAAAGATAATTACGGAAAGTTCACTCTGATTATAATTCGGCTACTACTACTGTGAAATGCATTCTAGCAGTAAACAAGTCTGGCCTTTGTACGTTGAATCTAGGAGATATGCACAAAGATTTTTTTTCTAAAATTTGTATCTTGAGCCAAATCTCGAAAAATTCAACTTCACATGCTTAGCCGAGTGGATGCTAGAGAGGAAAATGACCTCTCAAAAAAGCTTGTGAAAAAATAGTTTGAGGCATCAGAAAGAAAAGACGTTCTCAAAATCATTAACTGAAAAAGATTTACGAGCGATTAAACCGGTGAGTTCCTGAAAGAACAATTTTTATTGTTCCCGTTACATAACACCTTTTGACCAGATTCAACAATTGATCACAATTGACGATTGCTCGGATGCTATATTGTCTTCGATTAGTTGATTGGACATTCAATTTTTTTGTAATGGCCAAGTTTTCTTCCCGAGCGTTCAAAATTGAATATTCTAAGGCAAGTTTAGCGGGAATTGCTTTTTAATGATAAATTTCTAGCATATCACTCACTCCAAGCCAACAATGAGAGATATCTCACCTTCTATTACAGTAAAAAATCAACGAATTGCGATATAAGATAATCCTATTTCCAATTAAAATCTGCTTTTCATTCTCTGGTACATATTTATATATAACTGACCTGAGTTGCTCTAGCACTCTGATGTGATAATGCATTAATTCAAAAAAGTTTACAGGCTTATCTGTATATATTAATGATGCTATAACAAAAACCTGACAACTAAGACGTCTTTGACAAACCGTGCAGCGCATGGTGGACTCATTTTGACTAAAAGCGGTAAATTCGTGAGTATTTCTCCTTTCTCAAGTTTATCTTCGTCATCCGCTTCTATCCTCCACTCTTCTTCCAACATCCGTAAAGGCCAAAGCGTTCTCAATTGTCTGTCACCCGAAAAATCCTCATCCACAAAGAGCAATTGCTTCCTTGGGGCTGAATAGGAGATAGACCAAGTTAGAATATCTTTTACATAACCAAGCAGTTTCATTTCATTCTCTGAATAGTGAAAAATGTAAACATCTTCTCTTGTCACTCTCTCACGTCTAGCAGAGATCACTAGCGATGTCAAGGGATCCCAATCCACGATCCTTGAATTACAGTGCTGTAACCACGGGTGCTGATAGACTTTTATTCCAAGGATACCTTCCTTCCCAAGCTGAAATAGCATAATTGAATTCGTTGTCTCAGCAAATAGCACGTTCTGTTGACAAGCCCATCGTAAGCTCAGAAATCTGTCTCTTGATTTAGGATTTTCGAACTTGTATAGCACAGTCGGCTTAGTTTCTTCTTCGCATTGTACAATCATATTATTCAAGCACATAAGGACGTCGCCTCGACATGGCATGTAAATCGCATCGATACATACTCTCATTTCCTGAAACTGAGACTCGATCCCAAGAGACTGACAAATCGTGAGAAGTTTGAAAGATTTCTTTGTTTTCAAGGAAAGAAAGCATCTGATTTCAAGTTGGCTGATACATTCTTGGTAAATGAGGAGATAAGAGTACCGGCTTTCAAAGAGTTTGAATATTATTTTGTGGTTTCGGTCGGAATAGAGGCTTGGGATGAGAGCTGTTTTGATGGGTTTCAAGGTCTTCCAATCCAATAATATTGCCGCGAATGCGTCTGTTCGATGTTTTTTGAGAGCAACACTGATTCCAGAGCGATTGCTATCTGCAATTTTTATAGGAAGGCCGGCGCTAATTCTGGCATAGTGCCGATTCTGTCGAAATTTCTTATATTTGCTATCGACGAAATAAAAAGGGGAGATATCAGCGACGACTTTTGCATTCGAGATGTCTATACTGAGTAGCTCGTTCATCATGACTGATTTTTGAAGGATGCTGCTATCTGTCCAAATATTTCTGCTTCGAATGATATTTGGACAAATTAATAAATAAGCTTTTATGTATTTCGAGAAACTTCCTGGGTTCCAATTTTCTGGACTAGGTGCACTTCTTGGAAGTTACCTTAACTGGTCAATTGAAAGAAATACAGCTACTTCGATTTCGGCCATATGAGTTTACATAGTATGTCCTCGAACAATCACAGAAATACAGAAGACAGCTCAGGAAGCTCTACAGAACAAACAGTGAGTGTGATTACTGAACTTAGAATTTGAAAATATTAAAATTTAATCCATTAGAGCTGTCTCTCTATAAACAACCTCACTTCAAAGAGCAAATTGAAGAATTAAAACTTAAGAGAAACGGCTCATAATAGAGAAATATGCTGAATCTAGGCGAAACATCCTTATGATCTCTGCATTTGGATGTGAAATAAATTTAAAACAACAAATCATTGATCAGACATATTGATTTAAACTAGTTATGGCAAACATTTGCACTTATATTAATTCAAAAAAATAATAAACTTACATAGACTCTTGAGTTATAGCAAGAGCTTTCTATGCTATAATAAGGACCGTACAGCTAATACATTTTTTATAAACACTGCCGTGCATGATACGCCGATCTTGACAAAATCTGGCAAATGAGCGAGTAGCTCTCCTTTCTCAAATTTATCTTCGTCAGCCATGTCCAATCTGTCATTCTCATCCAGCAGTTTCAGAGGCCACAGAGTTCTTACCTCCCGATTTCCCGAAAAATCCTCATCTACATAAAGCAATTGCTTTCTTTGAGGAGAATAGCTCATCGAATTTACAAAAGCATTGGCCACATACGCAACCAACTTCATTCCATTTTCTGAATATTGAAAAATATATATGTTCTCCCTCGTCAACTTCGTACTCTTGGCTGAGAAAACTAACGACGCCGATGGCTCCCAATGCAAAATCCTTGAGTTACAATGCTGAAGCCAGGGATGCTGTAACACTCTAGTCCCACGCACACCCTCATCCCCGATCTCAAATAGCATGATTGAACTCGCTGTCTCTGCTAGCAGTGTATTTTGCTGGCAATTCCATCTCACACTCAGGAATCTATCCTTCAGCTTCGGGTTTTCAAATTTGAATAGCACAGCAGGCCTAGTTTCTTCTTCACATAACACAATCATATGGTTCAAACACATGAGGATTGCCCCTTGATTAGGCATGTAAACCGCATCAATACACACTCTCAACTCTTGGAACTGTGATTCGATCCCGAGAGACTGACAAATCGTGAAAAGACTAAAAGATTTTAGCTTTTTCAAGGAGAGAAAGCGTCTGATTTCAATCTGACTGATGCATTCTTGGTAGAAGAGGAGATACGAGTTTCGGCCTTCAAAAAGCTTGAAAATGATTTTATGATTGGAGTCTGAGTAAAGGGTTGGGATTAGGGTTGTTTTGATTGGTCTCAAAGTCTTCCATTCAAATAACATCAAAGCGAATGCATTGGTTCGGTATTTCTTTAGAGAGACAGTGATTGCGGCTTGGCTGCAGACGCTGACTTTAAGAGGAATTCCTGCGCTGACCCTTGTAGTAAGCTTATTGAGTTTGTATTTCTCAAATTTGTTATTAGTGAAGTAAAAAGGCGGAATCTCTCCGACTTGCTTCGAATTCGAAACGCCTATACTGAGAAATTCGTAAATCATTATCTTTGTGGTATTGGTCGTGCTGTTCGTTCGCACAAATGAATTTATTCAGAGGCGAATTGAATAAAAATAAGAATTTAACATTTGGGTGATTAATTTAAGAGGCACCCTTCCAAATTATTTTTTCCAGTGTTTAGGGTGATTCCTTTTTTCAGTCGATCGGTAGTTATCTGATTACTCGTGATTACTGAGGATATATCTGCTTTCTGTTTGCCTGCTTTCGAATCGAAAAAATCGAAAACCAGACCTCACGATCAAAATAAGAGGCAAGAGATAAGTCATTCACTACACGCAGAATATCGTTATTACAGAGAGCTACATATGCTTCGAGAAATTTCAAAAGGGTTCTCCTTGAAGGGAAGGTAGACCCTAAGAGGTCCACTTGAATGCATTCAAATATTTGGTTAACCTTGCGCTCGCTACAGACCGCGAAGGTTCGCATAAAATTATCGTTCAATTAATAGTGAATGTTATTCTCATTGAAAAACCCTAAATTATTAAAGTGAGTAAACTCTTGAACAGGAAATCCTCAGTCAGCAGCTCTATGAATCGGAGGAATAGGAGAAGCAATACCAGTGCTTCGATCAGGAAAATATTAAAATGAAGCCGGCGAATAGAGTTCAGTTCAATTTCAAGTGAAGTGAGGATTTGAAATTGATAAAATCCTCTGTTTTGGACTACTATGGGTACTTGAAAATATGAGGGTTTATTCCGTTTTTCATTATGAATCAATGAGGGTTAGAAATTTTTCATGATAGTTGAAACAGAAGAATTTTATAAATGAGAAATTGCTTTACGTGGTCAACATCACATTCTGTACGTCTTCAATGATTTGGACCACAATAACCATGTTTATATCTGTAGTTTCATGAGCTTGAATATTTCTACTTAAGAGAAATAAATGGAAATACCATAAAAATTTCATTTCGAGACTGTAATTTTCATTTGCACGTGGATATTTCTGGAAAAATTTAATCAGAGAAATGAGAAACAAAAATCTCAAATCAATTGAAAAACAACTTAATAGCATAACATATTAAAGCGAATTTAATTGTTCCAAAAACTCGACAAAAAAAATTAAAATATGTAGATAATTCGTTGAAAGCTATAACAAAAACCTCACAATTAATATACCGTTTTGAAAGCCCGGATAACAAGGCGGGCGCATTTTAACCAACTCCGGTAGCGTGGCAAGTAACTCTCCTTTTTCCAATTTATCTTCGTCTTTCATTTCAAATCTATACTGCTCCTCCAACATTTTAAAAGGAAAGAGCGTCCTGACTTGTCTGGTGCCCGAATAATCTTCATCGACAAAGAGCAATTGCTTCTTTTGAGCTGAATAATTAATAGACCTACCTAGCACGTCGCTCACATAAGCAAGCAATTTCAACCCATCTTCAGAATAGTGAAAAACATACAGATTCTCCCTCATTAGCTTCGTACGATGAGCTGAAATTACCAGATTTCCTCTCGGCTCCCAATCCACGATTCTTGAATTACAATGCTGAAGCCAAGGATGCTGGAAAACTCTTGTTCGGCTCAATCCTTCCTCACCAAACTCAAAGAGCATAATCGAGTTCGCTGTCTCGGCAAACAATACGTTCTGTTGGCAGCTCCACTGCACGCTCAAGAACCTATCCTTGAGCTTCGGATTTTCAAATTGGAATAGCACAACAGGCTTTGTCTCGTCTTCGCAATACACAATCATCGTATTCAAACACATGAGAACTGCCCCTCGATTAGGCATGTAAATCGCATCGACGCATACTCTCATTTCTTGAAACTTCGAAACGAGTCCGAGAGCGTGACAAATCGTGAGGAAATTGAAAGTTTTCTTCATTTTGAGCGAGAGAAGGTGCCTGATTTCGATTATGCTTATACATTCTTGGTAGAAGAGGAGATATGACTGCTTTTCGCCGCAAATCTTGAAGATGATATTGTTATTTCGATCAGAGTACAAGTTTGGAATTAGCAATGTTTTAATGGGTTTCACGTTTTTCCAATTAAAGCAAATTATAGCGAATGCGTCCGTGCGATGCTTCTTGAGGACAAAGTTAATCTGATGATGGTGACTGAACGCGTTTTTCAATGGGAGACCCGCACTTAAGGTTGAAGAAGTGCGAAGCTGTTTATATTTCCGGTATTTATTGCCGTCGGTGTAATAAAAAGGCGTGAGGTCAGCGACTTCCTTCGTGTTTGCGATGCCAATACTGAGCAAATCGTTATCCATTGGTGCGGTCGTGATTTTTTTTTGGCTGTTTTTGTTCGCGCTAATTTGTTCAGAATGTTAATTAGATAAGTTAATAATTAAGAATAAGCTAAAGTAATTAGCGAAGCATTCTAAATTACGATTATCTGAAGGGTGCTTCCTGTTTTAGATTTGTTAACCAATGACTTGAAATAAATATTGCTGAATTCTGTGGCCCGAATTAATTTAACGGACCTCCAAAGCAGGAAAATACAGTAAAATAGAGTTTTTTGATGTCAGATAAAGGAGTTGTTACTTAACACTGCTAAGAATTCGGGTTTTATTCTAGAATATTGAGAGTTCTGAGGAAGCATCGCTAGGAAGAAGTTTGCTGTAGCGAACAATATTGTGAATCAATGGAACATCGTCTTTTTTAAAAATAAATATTCAAACGCAAAGGCATCCGCGAAATTATTCGCAATCATAGGAATTTCAAATATTGGTAGCAAAGAGAAAGGATGGGAATGAGCATGTTCTTTTGAGAAAGAAAAGAACCTTTTGCTTTCATTATTAATTGGATCGATATAAGAAAAAATAAAAAAGTCTCTCGTTAACTTCTTTGATTTTTCAATTTTATTCAGGGAATTTTATTGCCCTTTGCACCCGTATCGTATATCCTTGAAAGCCTTACAGGGGTTAGTTCATTAAGACATCAATATGACCTCGTGGCGCAATGGCAGCGCGCTTGACTACGAATCAAGAGGCTGTGGGTTCAAGTCCCACCGTGGTCGCTTTTTTTTCATATATAAAATTTCTATCTATTCCAAGTGGAAATTCAATTAAATATATTCTCTTTGAGGTTTCCTCTCGTAGTGTCAGGTATATCTTTCTCTTCGCGTCTTAGCCTCTCAAATTTTGTTCAAATTCGAGGAGAGCGGTGTCGAACAGGAATGGTGTAGCAGCTCTTATTTGAAAAAACTGCAAACGAAAAAAGTTTTACTTATAATTTGTGACTTAAGAGCTTAAGATAATAACTACCTTTTTGTTTTTGGAATAGTTTGTAAAATCAAAAGCGTTTCTACACGTCTTAGAATCAGAATGCTTCCAATTTTTTTTCCAGTATTCGCAGGTTCAGATCCATCTTCAGAAAAACTAGAAATCATTTAAAAGCATTGCAATAAAAATTTCAACATTGTAAGTTCCATCTTGAGTAGAAAAACTTCTGAAAACTTTTTAATAAAAGATTTCTATACTACCTTTGATTTGTTTCCTATTCCTTTAATGATCCTGGAATTATATGGTTTACATTAAGTACTCCTACTAGCTACTGCTGTCATCGTTAAGAAATCAAATATGAGATTTCCAATTTAATAAAATGGATTTATATCGAATTCATTCCGGTTGCTCTCTGCGATTGTGAATGTGTTTAAGAAAAATTTTGAAAGAAACCATAATTCTGATGCATCTCTAGTTTTGATGAACCATCTGATGATAAAGCGATCTAACCAACGGAATCAAATCAATACGAAAACCGTCAGCTAAAACGAAATGTACCGGATTCTAATAGCTCTAAGGGCCATGAAAGCATTGGCTCTCTCTCCTACCAAATTATTATATTTTAACTCGATCTCCTTAATATTACTCCAAGCAGAACTGCAAGCCATTGCCACAGCACTTTTCCATCCAAGTTGGTTGCCTTTTAGACCCAGCTTTTCCAATTTCTTCCAGCTAACATTTCGTGCAATCGCAACTCCACCTTTGTCCCCGATTTCATTCACATACAGCAATAGTTCGATCAGCCTTTCCCACGTTATGTTACTGCCAATGGAATTTGCACTCTCATTTCCTATATGATTGCAATCCAATAACAGCTTCTCAAGGCGTTTCCAAGTTGTATTTTTCCCAATTGCAACTCCACCCCCATCTCCAATACCATTGTACCCCAAATCTAGAAACCTCAATCGATTCCAATTCGTATTACTACCTATCGCAATAGCAGTCCGATCTCCTATATTACTATTTCTGAGGTAAAGTCCAATAAAATTTCTCCATAAAGTACTCATTCCTATTGCAGTACCGCCCTCTTCTCCAATAGCAGTGTATGACAAATTCAGTATCTTGAGCCGGTCCCAAGAGGTATTGCTCGCTATCGCGAGAGCAGTCGCTGTGCCTACAGAGCAGCATGACAAATCAAGCTCCTCGAGATTTTTCCACGTGGTATTTTTACCTAATAGCATTCCACTTACATCTCCAATTTTATTTATTGATAAATTCAGTATCTTGAGCTTATTCCAATGGGCGGTCTGACTTATCGCGGTCCCACCTTCATCACCGATTTTATTCTTTGACAACTTAAGAATCTCTAAGTTGCTCCAAGTGAGGTTGCTCGCTATCATAACAGCGCCTTTGTCTCCGATGTTGTTATCAGACAGATCGATTTCTATTAGCCTGATCCAGTATGTATTTTTCACGAGCTCTTTGACTCCTTCTTCGCTTAGTTCATTATTTGATAGGACTAACCTTTCCAACTTTTTCCACGTAGTATTGCTGCCAAGACTGTGGCATCCTTTGTCTCTGAAAAAATTAAAGGACAAATCTATTCTTCGAAGGTTCTCCCATTTTGAATTACTGCTCAATAAATCGATTCCTTTTTCACCGAGAAGGTGACCTGTTAAATTTACATCTTCTAGCCCATTGAGTCGCATTTCAAGCAACACCTGCAACCCGACTTCGCCACGGTATTTGTTCTCCAAGTTCAGTTTTTTTATGTCACCTTTGCCTTGGATTATCGCTTCGGCCTTTTTCTTCCTGGATTCTTTGATCCACCTACGCAGCTGTTTATATCGGTCTATCGTAATCCAGCAAGGCATGTTAGAGCTTCCATTGCCACCAGTATGCACTCCGATGACGTAAAATTGGCTGTCTTCTTCATCATCTTCATAGAATACTCCTCCTCCTGTTTGGCTAAAATCTGTGTTAGTTTGGTAGCGAATGAGTCCTCCTTCTTCAGGAAAGGTGATAATTTTTCTTTTTTCTTCCCATTGCTCAAAATTGCCAGTCAGCTCGTTTTTGCGATAGCCCACAGTGCGAATTTCTTTACTGGACAGGTAATTAGCCCATTTCTTCGGTGTTACTATCTGTAGTCCAAAATAACCTGTCTCGTAACCAATAGGTTTTCTCAGAATCATAACAGCAAAATTATCAGTAGTAAAGTCGTCGCCAGCAGAACCATCATCATCTGGATTCAAGTCACTCTCTTCGTTGTTAATATAACTCTCGGGGACGAATATTTCTTCGACTTCAATTTCATCAAAAGGAGCTTCAAATCCATTAGCTGCGGGGATGAATTTCAGACATGAATATTTCTTTCTAATGGGCTTCTCATCATTGTAGACGTTTTGAGCGGCAGTTAAGACGATATCAGGCCCGATCATAACACCTGATCCCCATTGTACATTCGAGCTATCCTCTGATTCTTTGGCAATAACAACACCGTGAAAACTTTGAGGAAACCCGTTGGTGATAATGTGCCGTCTACTACCATCTTCTCTCAAATCATGGTCTTTCTCGTTTATCAGTTGACACTCTTCATTTTTCTGTTTATCTTTCTTCAATTCAGGAGGTCTAAAACAGAGAGTCCTCGCTGGCTGGTAACTTTTCTGTCCAATTTCATGTAACCCAATCAATTCCTCTTGGATCGCATCTTGAATAGCTTTTTGTTTTTTCATTTTCTCATCTGAAATTTCCATTCGAAAATTATTTTTGAGTTGATAATTTTTGTTGTTTGAGAGTTGGTTAATTATTATAAAAATTTGTTAAATTATCTGTCCTTCTAACTTGTTGTTGTGTTACGATTTGGTATCCGGTTTAAAATTTATTCTCACAGGATTTCTCAACATCGATTCAAGTTCAATGTTAAAAGATGACTGCAATTGTGAAGAGAACAAATTCTACATGTACGACTCCAAAGAAGAATCTAAACCGCATGAATCAATAAACCTAAGCAGTAATTCGACTTTCTCAACATTAATGTCTCGAGCCTTATAGGAAATGACTCTTTCTCATTTCAACTCGTTTGGTGTTCAGAGTGCAACAATGAGATCACTGTGATGAATGTAACAGATTCCAACCCGAAGAGCTATCACGTTCTTTTTGATGGGGTTCAACTTAACGATCGCATTGATATTTAAATATTCGAAAATCTCCTTAGCAGTGGCCATTCATTTCGTTCTAAAGCTGGCCAGAGCTGGACTCATGTAAGAGGAATTCCCAACTCAAAACTGTTAGTTTCACTCAACCACTCGAGGGATATGTCTGCAAATATCCAGATTTTTTGATATTTCAAAGCAAGAAAAAGTGAAAAGGATATATTCCTTTGAGGAAGTCGAAGCAAGTAACGACCAATAGATTATTCTTCAGAAAATTTTCTCTTTCCTTAGTCACAGGAAGTGGCGACGTGACTTATAACGAACGTAGAGGGCTCCTTGGTGCTATACCTCTTGAGAAAGAAATAGCCTATCACCTGTTTAGTATTGAATATGCAAGTCATAAGGGGAATTATAGCACAAAACTACTTCGTCAGTCAAAATGCTATGCGTAGCATAGTACTTCTCAAGGTAAATTCCCTACTAATTATTCTATGAGAAGCAAATTGCCTGAATTTTAGTACACTTTAATGAATTTGTTATAAAATATATGTGCTTTCAATTCAAATGACACGTTCCTCTAAATATATTGTTAGGTGATCATGTGACCTCATTCGAATTTGACCCAAGTGGAGAGTTTGTAGCAGCGAGTGATCGAATTGGAACGAGCGTCATCGCGGAGATAAATACAAATAAACCAACTTTCCACAAGAGAGAGGTAGGAATCTTTGGCGGTAAGAAATTTTGCAGTGTATTTATAAAATCCTTTAATTCTCTCGAGATAATTTAATTCATGCTTGGAAGCGCCTAATGTTGCTTGTTATTTTCCAGACATATATGCTCGTTGTCGATGGAGCACTAATACTGCTGAGCAGGTATTAGATGTCAAGCACGAAAAACATTTGCTCAATGTCCTCGATGTCGAAAAGAAAGCGCGCTTAACAAAGAACCCAATTAAGCTTGAAAGCTTAAGTAATTGAAGCTCTCCTTCTGAATAACTCTTATTATGATGATATAAATATACTGGCTGTTTTTATGCTGAGTTATATTGATGAAGCTCTTTATTCTCTCCACATAGACACAAATCCCTTAATACCGCCGATCACCTACTGGATTGATGGTTGCCCTACCAATGGCAATTTGCTCGCAGCTGGTGGAGGTGATCAAGCAGTCATACTGTTCGAGAGACGAGAATCAAAAATTGTGAAATCCTTTGGCTAATTAATCATATTGTAGGACCTATTTATTGTGTGCGATGGAATTCGACCGGAGATGCATTAGCAATTGCGACTGACTACAACGATGTCAAACTGATCATGCTTGGAAACGATAAACCCTTGCCTGCTGGACTCACTTTCGATGCACGTAAATTTAATAGTTGTTATACTTGTGATTTATGGTATGTTATTAGGTTCTGCCATCTCTGTGGTCTTCATTTGAAATAGATGAAAGGAAAGATGACAAGATGAGCAATTGAAATAGAATATTTTAAATAAATAACAAATTAAGGCTAACTTCATAATCGTTTGAAACAAATCCTGAACATGAAGGTCTTATAATTTCAAGTGTCGTTAGTTATCTATTGGCGACTCGATTTTCTGATGCTTGATTTCCATGAATTACAAAATTCTGTTAAAAATAGGACATGGGGTATGCGCTATACATCAATAAAGTATTCGAATCAATCGTCATTAAACTGATATTTTCACCGGATTTGTCTGAAGTTATTGATCGAGTTTGCTTACAATAAGCCCATCAAGAATCGAGACTCTAATGCTTCCTTGGAAAAGAATTCAACGATAATCAATCATGAACTCTTGTCTTGGTTAACGTTGGAGACTAATGTGAATGTTTTAACCGATAGGGATTTTTGTTTATTCACTTGATTCGGGGTTGACCCAGAGTAAGATTGCAATTTAGGCTGATGATGAGATCTCTTCGCTATCAGAATCAACAACTTAATCATTTGAGGAAAAAAATCAACAAATTATTAAACACTATCTGCTCGGAATTTAACAGTTAATCAACTTTTTATTTACATTTCACTTTAAATTTGCCGAAATACCAAATCTCAAACAAAGATTTTTCAAGAAGAAAAACAACTATTTCTATCAGAAACATCAAGAAACTCTGAATAGGATGTTAATTAACATCAAGAAGCTCACCGGAACGGTTATTCCTCTAGAATTGGAACCATCAATCACAATAGAAGAAGTTAAAGACATTATTGCACAAAAAGACGGACCTCCAAAAGAGAATCAAAAGTTTATTTATCGTGGGAAGCGTCTTGAAGACAGTAAAACCTTAAGAGATTATGATATCGAAGATGGAGCCACAATCTATTTAATCATGGCCATGATGCACTAAATTCAATCTCAGAGAAATGTGATCATATTTTATTAATTTCCTATATAATTGATATCTATGCTTTCATACTTCTCATTAAAATCACCGTCAATGAATTATATGTACATATTTTCGAGTTGTAATGATCAAATTTTAACTCTTTTCAACTGAAGAATGCATTAATCTAATAATCTCTTAAAACTCTCGGTTGCGTGCGGTAAACTGATCGCTATAAGCGTGTTTATTTTCTCAATTGTTAACTTTTCATTCCCAGACAATTCAACATTAATGTCAGTCCATGCAGGACATCTTACTCTCCAAACAGCGGTTTTCCAACCTATATTATTGTTTTCTAAATTTAAGTAAGCACAATATTTCCAGGCAGCATTTCTTAGAATCGCCATTCCTCCTTCATCACTAATCACATTATCTGATAGGAACAAAGCATCATCATATTTTTCCATGCTGTATTTCCTCCCAAGGCAAGAGCGGCTTTATCTCCAATTTTGTTTCGATCGAGATGAAGAGCTTCAAGGTGACCCCAGGCGGTATTCCTTAAGATAGCTACTCCGCCTTCGTCACTAATTTTATTCCCTCCTAAATAGAGAAACCTCAGATTCGTCCAAGCGACGTTGCTTGCGTTGGTTATCGCCCCCTCATCTCCAATTTCATTGTCAAATAGGAAAATTGATCTTAATTGTTTCCATGTGTAATTCTTTCCGATAGCTGCTCCGTCTTTACCATGAATCTTACTCTCTGACAAGTCAAGTATTTCAAGATTATTCCATGTCGTGTTACTTGCTATGGAAATCGCACCGAGATCCCCGATTTCATTTTAATATATACGAAGCGTCTTCAATTGGGATCAAGTACTATTCTTACCAATTGCTCTGGCGCCTTCTTCGCCAATTTTTATTCTGGGTTAAATAAACGATTTTCAGATTCTTCCAAGCAGTGTTGCTTGCGATGGCTACAGCGCCTCTGTTCCCGATCGGGTTGCTACTGAGATCAAGATGCTTCAGATTAGTCCAAGATTGATTGCCACCGATTGTTTCACAACCTTCCTCATTTATTTCATTTCTTGACAAGTCAAGTACCTTCAAATTTTTCCAGAGGGTGCTTCTTGCTAGAGCAACGGCTCCTTGGGGGTCCGAATTTATTTCCTTGAAGGTAAAGTTCTTCAAGCTCGAGCCAAGTTTGATTGCTGACGATCGCAGATAGCCCGGCCTCTTTGATACCATTATATTTCAAGACCAGCATTTTCAATTTTTTCCAAGTAGTGTTGCTGCCCAGAGCTTGCTTCGTCACCAAGGGATTATTTGATAAGTCTAGATGTTGAAGTTTTTTCCAATCAGCTTTTTCGTTTAATTCTTGGATTGCATTTTCATTGATCGAATTTATTGCTAATTTGATTTCCTCTAGCTCGGGCAGCTTGTATCCAAGCAATTCATCCGTCCGGGATTTGCGGGGAAAGTTAAATGCTTAATCCAACAGTCGGCGTCTTTTTCTCGGATAATTTTCTCGAGCCTGGTTCTATTTCTTTCTTTTATCCAGTCTCGTATTTGCTGATGCCTCTCTTCAGTGATGAAACAAGCAGTGTTAAACTCTTCCGTTGCATTAATATGAACTCCTATCACATGGTATCTATCTCTGTTTGCTAGATACAATATTGCTGCCAGCAATAGACAAGTTGCTGGTATAACAGAGCAGCATTTTCTCTTTCTCGCAATTAATAACCCTCTCTTCTTCTCTTCTCTCCTCAACTCAATTCCTCTTGTCTTCATTGCTTCTACATGGACCCTATGGCTGGCGACATAGACCTTTTGTCTGCTTGGCGTATATTCGTCTGAGAAGACTTGGAGTCCAAAATAACCGGTTTTCCAGCCTATGGGTTTTTTTCAGCAGCACCACATAATCGGCATCATTAGAACTCATAGTACTGCTCTCTTTAGTCTCTCCCAACATGATAGACGTAACTGTCCGGCGCAAACACGTCCTCAACATCGATTTCTCCAAAAGGCACTTCATCTCCATTTACTCCTGGAATAATTTTGATATATGGATATCTCTTCTTGATTGGTTTTGAGTCATCATAGACATTATGAGCTGAAGTTAGGACAATATCAGGTCCAATCAATACACCTGATCCCCATTTCGCTTCTGAGTAATTATTTTCTGATTCTTTGATGATGATAATGTCATGAGCACTTTGAGGAAAGGCTGTCGTAGTACAGAACTTTTGTTTCTCATCATCTGTATTGGAACCAGTTTTCTCTTCTTCGCTATTGACTATCAAGAGATTGTTAACCTTCCGTATCGGTGCCAGCTTTTCATAGGTTAGTGTTAAGGTCTAGTGGTGAGAGCGGCTTGGAGGAGCGAGTGATTGTGTAAAAGTGCTTTCAGTATTCAAACCAAGCACCTCCTCCAGGGTGATCTCTTCAATGAGTTGCTGTGCGTTCGCCTTTTCTGTTGATTTTTCTATTTTTGACGATTAAGTTTTATTTTGTTGAAGATTTAAATTATTGATTCTGATGCCACGTCTGATGAAAACTCATAGAGAAATAAATCCTTATAAAATTCAGAAGATTTTAGTGTTATGCTAACTTTTCCGCTTTTTATAGGTGATACTACACTTATTTAACTGATGCTATTCTAATTTGTTATGAACAATCGATTTCATTTGACTTGTTAGCACCGAGTTTTGCCCTGCTGGTAAGTTAGTGTTCATTTAATCTATTCGCTGACTCGTAGAGTCATAGTTCCTCTACCTTTCAAAATGTTATAAACCAGGGACTTTTTGGCGTTGAAGGAGACTCACTTCCGATGCGCATAATTTTTTTTTTAATTTTTCAAGCAGTCCTTGATGATAAAGATTCAATGAATAATTCCGTAGAGAAGTTATCAATATTAGGGATGAGTTTGGTAATTTGGTATAATCACGGAAAAATTTCGAAACTAAAAAAGCGACCACGGTGGGACTTGAACCCACAGCCTCTTGATTCGTAGTCAAGCGCGCTGCCATTGCGCCACGAGGTCATATTGATGTCTTAGAGCGCGAACTCCTGTAAGTCTCATCGAGTCTCTTATTCATTCGTATTACCTGTACAATGAAAAAGGGATGATACGTCGAATAAAGGTCATAGAACCCACCAAAAGAACAACAGCAGCAAACTCAAAGATTGATATCGAATTGCTTTGTTTTGTTTAGTATGGTCAGAATTATTAACAAATAGATGCCTTTTAATTGTGTCGCTTATGGCAATCGCACAAAATTCTGCGTTTCATTTTTCGGAAAAGTGAGATCTATTTCGTGAAAACTTACACAAGAACCAGGATCTAGAAAATTTTCCAACGCCGAGGCGCGAAAAAAAAAGCTTGGTTATATCGAAGGCAATTCTTACTCGCTGGGTTCTGTCAAACCTCTTAATTCTAAACTTATTTACATTGATTTCTTCGAAAACCTCTTAGTTTCAATTTTCTTCCTGATTCTCCTCGCATCTTTCGAAGAAGAATAAACCTGCCAAAATAATTGTGGAAGAGAGAGGCTAGCTGGGAGCAAATGATATTGTAGATTCGATTTATTTACATGAAGATTTCTTTCTTTCGCTTCCTCCACAACTTATGTCTATCTCATAGGTAAGCTAAGAGATCACAGCAACTACCTGTTGGACCTTAGAAATGTGTATGTATCTAGCAACTTATCCTTAAAATTCTTTTTTTCTTTTATTTATTAATTGACAAAAGTAATTGTTTGAGAAGATGGAGTTATAATTATCAGAGTAAATACATCTTTAATAGATAATCCAACCATTAAATATATTGGATGACATCATAACTTGATTGCAGCATTTGTCTCTTCAAATTCAATTCATCAAAGGTGATTAATTATCTTCTCAATACCTCGTGAATCATTTACACCGTGATATCTCTGAAGTTTGAGTCGATAAATTCTATAGTGCCCCAGAAAAGTGATAATTTTTAAACAGCAGAAGAGATTTGTTAAAAGGTATGTGGTTTAAAATTCATATTAGACAAATTTTTTATCTTTGTGGATTTTTCTTTGCTCACAAACTTTTTGTCTCTATAACCCAACTATCTGAAACTCTTTCTCGAAACTATAATAAAAATGAGCTTTCTAACAATTGTTCGGATATTCAGGAGAAGCAACATCGTTTGGAGACTGCTGTGGTTGCTGTGATTCTCTCTTAGTCATCTGTTCTTTCTATGAAGGCAGCAGTTTAACCCTTTTCAACACTAGACAGTATAACTTTATTTCTCAAGCCTGTAAAATACTTAGTTTCAATCTGAGAATCACTCAACTCTACCCCACCCCCAATATCTTTCAATTAAAATATTTGAAATCGAACAATTATCCCAAATTAAATTTTATTCTTGTATGTAAAAATGTCAAATTATTGTGTTATTTCATAAACAACTACATTAAATTCCTCACCATGAAAGACATCATGAATCTCTTCTTGACGAGCAAAATTATCCACAAACTCCAGATTTCTTTTCCGTTTCTCGTTCACATCGGGCAGAGAATCAGCCTTACAGCAGAGACATCAGAAGATACTTCAAGAAGTTACTCCTAGATGCAAGGCTGAAGTATCTGATAAGACTAATCTGCAGATCAAGACTATGAAAGAGCTGGAAACCAAATATGTTCTCTCTCGCAACGCTATTCTCAATCCTTCTGGGAAACACAACTTCCAAGGTTGGAAAATCACTGCGAATGGCGGAGATGGTTGGAAGGCAAAAGTATGGAGAGGACCTTCAAAGAAAACATGCTTGGTGACATACTCCAGGGATTACAGTCAAAGACCTCATGGAAAGAGCTATATTCAAGGGGATATTTTATATAGCACGAGGTCAAGGTGATCCCCTTGCTGAAGGCAAAGCTCAATTGATATCATATGATTCAGAAGGGAACCAACTATCTAGACACAAGGATTCAGTGAGCATGTACGTGGGTTGCGCAGCAATGTTTGAGAAGAAAGACGCACCAGCTTTGAATTACAAGCTTGAGACATCGCTCAATCCTATTGAAATCAAAGAGAAAACCATTAAATTTGTAAGATTAGTAATTTCTGGATATGGCCTATTTAACGGACCGCAAATTAATGATGCATACATTCGTGCTATTATCGCGATATCGAGGGAGTTGCTAGAGATTTAGACATTTCGAAGAAAAATGCCGATCGGAAGCGTACCTTGAAAGAAGAGAGTAAAACGATAGAAGAAAATAGCACATTCCCAAAATATGATGTTTCTAACAGCGATCTTGGCCCTGAAGATGATGATAATGATAAGGATAGTGAGAATTATAGTTATTGGTAATTATGATTGGCAAGAATCTGATAACTTATGGTTAATTTCATCGAACAAGAGGAAATACGAAAATAGTGATATATTTTCATCATTATTCTATTCTATCTTCTCAGCACCAAGATATTTATGTTTACATAATGTTGGAAAATGCGTTCGAAATACTCATCACTATAATTTTTCACTTTTACTGACACTGTATGGTCTCTAACAACTATACTTTGTTACGAGATAAATGCTGGGCAATTTTCAAAGTTAGACGCAGAGACCTCCCACCAATATTAAGGTAGTTCTGAATAATTCTGTTAACTTCAAGTAGATGTTGTATCTTTTCACTTCGTAGAAGGTTATTAATATAACTTTCTCTCATTCTTGGCGTCTGGCAAAGTTATATAAATATTTACCTCAGCCTATGAGAATATGAGCAAGGGGCCGCTGTTTAAATAGCGATATTTGAAATGAGGTGTAATTTCTGTCAAATAATCCTGAGTTCTTCTTTGAGAATCACCCAAATCCTAAAATTCCCCCCCCCCCAAGTATCCAATTAAATGCGTGAAATCGAAAAATTTTATAAATTAATTTTCACATTCTATTTCAGAGCAGCAACTATGGACTACGCTTCAAATGTTCAGATGTTATGCCATTTCGTTGAAAAGCATCTCGTATTTCTCGACCTGAAAGATATCATGAATATAATCTTAACCAACAAGGCCATTCAAAAACTTCAGTTTTCTTTTCCGTTTCTTGTACACATAGGACACAGATGCGTTGACCCAGAAAAACCCTACAATAGAGGCATCAGACGATATTTCAAGAAATTACTCCTAAGATACAAGACAGAAGGAGCTGAGAAGAATCCTCTGCAAGCCAAGATACTCAAAGATCTCGAAACAAAATACGCTCTCTCTCGCAATACTATTCTCAATTCCTCAGGCAACTATAGATTCCAAGGTTGGAAAATCACTGCTAATGGTGGAAATGGTTGGGTTACAGAAGTCGTTGGAACACACCTTCCCAAGACAACATGCTTTGTGACCTCTTTTGGGAAGGATAGAATGCACTACACAGTCTCGATTGAAAAGTTTCTCACACTGGGAGTTACAGCCGAAGATCTAATGAAGAGAGCTATCTTCAAGGGAGGATGCTACATCTCACGAAGTAGGTTTCAAGATGCTCATGGCAAAGCTTCACTGATAGCTTATGATACAAAATGGTACCAACTATTTAAGCAAACATATTCTGTAAGTTCCTTCGAAATGCCTATTTCAGCAGGCTCACCGACTCCAGCTTACAAGAAGATCGAGATAAGTTTGAAATCTTCTGAATTGAAAGATAAAACCATCAAATATTTAAGATTAGTGATTTCTGGAAAAAGTGAGGGCTATAATGGAGGATGGAATGGAGCGAGATTCTGTGATGCTTACATTCGATGCTATTACAACGATATTGAAGGAGTTTCGGGTGATTTAGACATTTCGAAAGTAAAAATTGATCGAAAGCTTACCTTGGAAAAAGAGAGCAAAACGATGGAAGATATTAACACACTCCCAAAATCCGATGATTGGAGCAGCGATTCTGACTCAGATTATGGTTACAGTTATGGTGATTATGATTATTATGAAGAAGGGCTCAGTATATTCTCGGGTTAGATTCATGTATTAAGAGATATCGAGATAGTAAGATATTTTTTAACGTCATTACCTGTATTCTCAATACAAGCTTTCTGAATACATGGAAGTTTAACAGTGTGTTTAGATTAACGAAAATGTACCAGAGACACAGTATGACGCCGACCTTAGAATTAAGCACCATAATAGACCTTCTTTAAGAAAGCATTAGATGTCTCTCCAAGAAATAAGAAGAAGCTTGGATTTAACAATGAACTATGCAAATTTTGATTTGATAACTCAGTCCAAAGTTCGTAAGTACAACAAATTTTCTGAAAGTTGTATTCGTTGAAACACCAAAAACTGACAACTTCTAAAAAAAGTAGTTTTCAACTCTCAGAAGTCTATCTAGTTTTCAGAGCCTTTTCGATCGTGCTTCTCCTCACAAAATTATTTGCTTATAATGAGTTTGTCCTCTACCTGGTATTAATACCTTGAGGAATTTGCGAGTTCTTTCTCACTGGCAATCAAAGTGGCGGAGATTTGTTGCTGTACTTTTTATTTGAGGATCAATTCTTGAGCCCCCCCCCCCCCCAAAAATATTCTCTGATAAAATGCAGTAACCAATTAGATTTATAAATTAAATTTCATCATTTATAAAAAGTCCCGTATAGTAAGAATGGATTATGCCTCAAATGTCAAAGTTCTCGGTCACTTCATTGAAAAACATCTCGTATTTCTCACTCTCAGAGACATTATGAATCTATTCTTGACCAACAAGACTATCCACAAACTAGAGATGTCTTTTCCGTTTCTTGTTTACATAGGGCATAGATGCGTTGACCCTAATCAGCCTTACAGCAGAGACATCAGAAGATATTTCAAGAAATTGCTCCTAAGATACAAGTCTGAAGTATCTGAGAAGACTATTCTGCAGATCAAGACTATGAAAGAGCTGGAAACCAAATACGTTCTCTCTCGCAACGCTATTCTCAATTCCTCAGGCAAATACAAATTTCAAGGTTGGAAAATCACTGCTAATGGTGAATATGGCTGGCAGATTGACGACTCAGAAGCACATTTCCCAAAGGAAACATGCTTTGTAACGTCTTACCGAAGATGTAGAATGCATTACACGGTCCCTATTGAAAAGTTCCTCACTCCAGGAATCACAGTCGAATATCTTTTAAAGAAAACTATATTCAAAGGAGGAATTTATATTTCACGAAAGTGGGGTTGGGAAGCTTGTGGCAAAGCTTCATTAATTGCTTATGATTCAGAAGGGAGCCAGCTATCTAAACAAACAGTGTCCGTAAGCTCCTCTGAAATGTCTGCAATCGATTCCAAGAAGATTGAAATATGCTTCAACCCAGCAGAATTCAAAGGTAATACCACTAAATTTCTGAGATTAGTGATTTCTGGAAGAGCAGTGGGAGCATATGGAGGATGGAAAGGAGCGAGATTTGGTGGTGCTTACATTCGATGCTATTACAACGATATTGAAGGAGTTTCGGGAGATTTAGACATTTCGAAGGAAAAAATTGATCGAAAGCTTACCTTGGAAAAAGAGAGTAATGTGATGGAGGATATTAATACAGTACCTAAATATGATGATTCTAACAGCGATTCTGACTCTTATCATGATCCTGATGATCAAGGTGGTTACGACAATGGCTATGACGATGATGTCGATTGGTCCGATCCTTTCCAGGTTTAAATTCATAGATAGGAGATGTAAGTGCATTGATATATTCGTATCCCCACCATGAGTAATCTCAGCACCCAACTCTATAAATATCCATAAAATCAGAAAAGCTTTTGAACTAAATGATTTAACTGTCACTTTTATGTTCTCTTTCGTCAATTGATATAATAATGTCAATTAATCACATTCATATCATGAAAGCAACTAAATAAAACTTAATGTACGCTTCCCGATGACATTTGCCTTATCAATATCCTCTTTATTGTTATCCTTCACATGGTTGAGACTCCATGCGAGATCTCATTCCAATTAAAAAACGAAAAATAGATGCTAAACTCAATAATATCAATTATCTAACCATATAAATTAGCGTTCACACCGATCATATTCAGAAGCCTTAACAGTTACTATCTCTAATTCATTTAGAGATGCATGAATCTAATGAACAACGTGTTATTTAACAACCTCGGTCCATACTTCGGAGCCTTTCTCACGAGATCTGGTAAACGAGCTATAAACTCGCCTTCAACCAACTTATCCGCATCCTCTCCATCCTCAACCTCTTCTTGTTTCTCCAAGCCATCCAAGACCGAGATTGACCTCACCTCCTTGGACCCAAACATATCCTCCTCGATATAAAGCAACTTTTTCATTCGCGGCGAATAATACGCTGAGGCCGTTCGTTTTTCCTTTGTCCAAAACAGTAATTTCACCTCGCTGCTGTCCCAATACTGAAAAACATAAATATTCTCTTTATTCATTCTATCATTCTGCGCTGAAACTATCACCGACATTGCCGGGTCCCATCCAACGATTCTCCCGTTTATATTTTTAAGCGACGGATGCTGAAAAACTCGAGTCGCAGTCACGCCTTCCTCCCCATAATCAAACATCATAACGGAAGCTATTGTCTCAGCAAATAATATCTTATGCTGATGACTGTACTGCACGCTGACGAACCTATCCCTTATCTTTGGCTGCTCGAATTGATATATAACCGAAAAATTCGCTTCATTTTTGTAGCTAACGAGCATTTGGTTCAAGCACATGACTACCACGCCTAAATCCGGAAGATAGGTCGCGTCGAGACAAACTTTTATCTCTGAAAAATCCGTTGCGATGCCGAGAGACTTGCAGATGTCTTGCAAATTAAACGTTTTTTCTTTTTTCAATGATACAAAGCGTCTAATGTCAATCATGGCGTTGCATTCTTGATAAAGAAGGATATGAGAGTCTTTATTTCCACAGAATTTGAATATGTTTTTATGGCTAGAGTCTAAGTAGAGACTGGGAATTAATACAGTCTTTATCGGGTGTAATTTGATCCAAGGGAAGACAAGGACAGCAAGAGAGTTCGAGCTATGTCTCTTGAGAACGACAGCCATTTTGGAGTGGTGGCTGTCGATGTGTTCTAGAGGGATTCCTTGGCTGTGTCGTGAGAATTCCCGGAGTTGTTTGTATTTTTCGAAATTATTGTCAAGGAAATAAAAAGGCGCGACCTTTTTCACTTCGTTTCGGTTGGTGGTGTTGATGTTGAGGAAATCGCTCATTAGTTTATTGGTGTCGAAAGTACTGCGCATTGGAAGCATCAGCGTTCGATGTAGCTGATTTGCTTTGTGATATTATTTTTTAATTAATATCAATGATAAAAGATCGGTAGTGTAATGTATTGCTTGCTGATTGAATAATTATTAGTAGCCGTGTGAAAAATAAATCTGTTCGAAGGAATTAGACTCTCTCTTCGGTAGTTTATTAAGGTTAGGGAGTTAATGCAACAAATTGCTGAAGTTTTTGTTGGATGGGAGGGTTTTTTTTATTGCTTTTTGAGCTGGTATCATCATATTCCACATAACTCTATGGTAAAACTAACAATAAACCTAAATAATTTATACTGAGTAGAGACCTTTTATTCATGTCCATAATATTTTCTTTGGTTGGAAAACAAAAATAAAAGGATAGCAGACAAATTTCTTATGAGTCAATAATCGCTGCAAGCTCTGACAAATTACAGCTGTCAACAATGCTGATGTATCTTACCCAATCCAACACAATCAGCCAATATACAAACTACCAACCATAATAAAAAATGAATGAATTCCTACACTATCTTGCTCTATACCAAGTCCAATTATTAGATACTACACTTGGTTTCATAATAAACCATTTAAATGTGTTAGTAGTAGATACTCAAATATACGATTACTTAATTACAGCTAATTACAAATTGTAAATTGAGTTATTTCAGTAATAATCGAATTACTGTTGTCATATAGCTGGTTGGGCTAACTTGGTTGATTAATTCTAGATTGACGACTAGAAACAAAACTTTTTAACAAGACTGAAGATTTTCTCCTTGTTCAATGGCTTCAGACAATACGCATCAACACCTAACTCACGAGTAATTTGCTTTTCTTTCTCGGTTAGGAACGCGGTACAAGCGACAATAGGGATCGGTTCGATTTCCCCCGCTTGCATTTTCGCCTTTAGAATCCTCGTGGCTTCAAATCCATCCATAATAGGCATATTGCAATCCATGAACACGAGCTTGTATTGCTTAGACTTAGTCGAACTGACTTGGTCTTGGGATTGTCTTTCAGTGATTTTCTGAATAGCCTGTTTGCCATTGAACGCAGTGTCGCAAGTGTATCCGCATTTTTGGAGGACCATAGACATTGTCGAGATATTGAAAACATCATCATCTACCACGAGAATTTGTGGAACCTTTACGGCGCTCAAGGAATGCGCGGACACTGATCGAGGTTCTGAAAGAAGATTTTTGCGAGCAACTAGTATCGAGTCAATTGTCTTCAAAGGGATAAGATTGATTAGCGTCTCTAGCTTTTCTTCACCGTCTCCGTGGTGATGTTTCTCCTCCATTTCAGAGCAAATGTTCTCTGATTTCTGACCTGAGTGAGGGTCTTCTTCTTCCTTCATTTCAAAACGGTCGAGAATCCAAAATGAGAATGTGGATCCAACATTCACTTCTGATTCTACCACAATTCCATGATTTTCTTCTGATGGACTCAGCGTCAATACCAGATTGTTCGAAATAACAAGTCCCAGTCCCACTCCTTGAGAATTAAGAGTTATGTTATCTCCAAGCTCTACTTTTTCAAATGCTTTAAATAGTTTCTTTTTGTTCTCTTCAGAGATTCCAATACCAGAGTCCCGGACCGAAACCCTTAGAATCTTTTGCCCTCTTCTTTCATGACTGAAACTTCTACTTGAATTTCTTTTTTCCTCTTCTTCCTCTGTAAGGGTCTTTACGTTGGTAATTAATTCGGTTTGAGAAGGCTTTCCCACATTGTTGATACGATCGAACCTTGCGGTAATTTGAATCTCTCCTTCCAACGTGAACTTCAGAGCATTACTCAACAAATTCAGAACTATCTGCTTCAACCGGTTGTGATCTGTGCAGAACAACGCATTGAATTCGTCTTCAAACTTGAAGTCTGTGAGTACTCTCAGTCCTTTACGAGTTGCTTGCATTCTGATCAAGTTGACACATTCTTCTAGAGTATTTGCTACATTCTTATTCTCAAACACGAGTCTGAGTTTGTTTGCGGTCATCTGAGAGAAATCGAGAATGTCGTTGATAAGAAGCAATAAAAGCTGATTGGATCTGAGAGCAGGCATCAGAAAATTTTCTTTGATGTCAGGAAGATTAGAGAGATCAGGATGCTCGATAGCTGCTTGTGTAAAAGAGATACTAGCATTGAGAGGTGTGCGGAGTTCGTGGGAAACAGACGCGAGAAGGCGATTTTTATAGTTATTGGTCTCTTGGAGAACTGTAACAAGATTTCGTTCAGTGACATCCGAGAGAACGAGCGCTAATGCTGGTTTTTCATTGAAGTAAGTAAACAAAATTTTGATCTCGAGTAAGTATGTTGTTTCATTGAGAGTTGAAAACTCAGGACCGCTTTCAACTGACCCACTTAAGAAAACGAGGTTGCCAGGCCTAACTTCTCGAGAAACGCTAGCTTTTGATGTCGGAGAGCGCAAGATCGAATTTTGACTTCTGGTCAAATTCATACTAATAATTCTCTTGGTCAGGTGCTCAAGAAATTTCCAAAAATTCGTCTGATTCGGCGCTTGAAAGAGCTTTTCCAGCTCAAGATCCTAAGAGAACATCATTTCAGAATTCACAATCAATATATAAATGTCTTTTACCTTATTTGAGGGAAACTGCGCCATTTGTTTATAGCCTCTCAGCGATATTTTCTCAAAATTTCGCTTGCAATCTTCTGTATTTCGCCACCACGCATATTTTTCGTCTTCCCAATTACGAAACATCATTCCATCCTTTAACCCAAAGATAACCACACCATCTGAAGTCAAATCGAAAATCTCTTTGTAAACCTTTGTCTCTTCATGCAGCAAATGCTTTTCAAGAAAATACTTCCTCCGGTCTCTTTCATGAAAATAAGTCACCAGCACAACCAGGAAAATCATTTGAAACACTTTAATCAGCGTCACCGTAGACCTGTCATCTAAATACACTCCAATGCCAATTCTCAAGAGGAAAATGAGATATCCAGAGAACTTCAAATACCATCGCGAGATCGGACCAAGAATGGTAACCGCAAGAAGACAGTTATACCATCCAAACAGATATTGAGTCAGAGGATTCGCGCCTTCTTTGTTAAAGTCAAAAAACTGATAAGCATAATACCCAGCTGCCAGATTAAAAAAGATGTCGAAACCCCATCGAGTAGCTTTCTGATGTCTTCGGAGTAGCTGCCGTTTTTTGTAAATAAAGATGACGGCTAGAGACAAGAGCACGTAGAGGAGAATAGCAAGAATAATGCGTTGGATGTATGTACCGAGAGGAGTGGTACCGCTGATCCATAGCAGATAATTTGTGTATGGAAGGAATGGGACAACATTGAACACAAGAATAAGGCTTGTTTTCACAATCTTAGAGAGATAGGGATCGATCGACTGCCAATAATGAGCCTCGTAGCTCTTATTTCTGAAGTTGAGGAATATATCCATCTATTTGGTGTTCCAGACCCTATGTGCTAATTATTTTATTTGTTTTTTCGTGATTTAGATTAACTCAATCTGAGAGCAGAAAAAGAAGAATTCACCGATTCTTCTCAACTCTACCGATATAATTTAATTGCACTGGCAGTCTTATTCAATTAAATTGAGCCTTTAAAAAAGAATTTTTCCTTAAAATCCTGTGCGCTTTAATCTCGATTAAGTAGATGAAAATGCATTAATTTCCAGAGGTGCAAAAAAAATTTACTTCAATATTCAAGTGAATTTCTAATAATAATGCGGGTTTTTCTGGGAAGACTCAGCCAGGGATCAGGCGGAAGGGCTAGTTGGCTGCGACATCTGTCATATAGAGTGAAATAAGGAGATTTTATAAAGAATTAGTTATTTTCTGCGAAATTTTCTTTGAAAAACGATGAATGTGCTTTTTAGCGCTGATTTCTCCTAAATGAATGTGAAAATCGTGTTCTTGACACGGATGCAAATCTAAGCACGCCTTTTTTTTCTTTCCTGCTGAAAGTATTCCTCAAATCAGGCTGTGAATAAAGCTAATATTTTTATCGATCGTAGATGTTCCAATTAATTAGATTCAAACTGTATTTCACTGTTCGGTCAGTTCTTAAATGATATTTTAATGAATTTAATTAAGAGAAAAACTGGAACTAATTCGTATCGCACTTTTGTGTCTTCCATAGCTAAGAAAACTGAGGTGAATGTAATGAAATAGGAAAAATTTAATATTTTTGCTGTCTACCAATCAAGATGTTCAATGAATACTAAGTTAAAACCATACTAGCCACAGCTTTTTGTGATTTTTCAGGAACGGATATAATGATGTTGTTCCTCATTTCTTTGATAAAAACTCAATTCTCTCTCTGTTCGAAGCGTCGAAATAAATCCCTTCGAATGTGATCAATTGATTCCCAGATGATAATGTTAATGTTCCATTTAATACCATCCTTGAAAGGCAATTTTTTCTCTCTGAGTTAGTAACTAAGCTCGTATTGATGGCCACCACCATTATTTCTGGATAAATGGGCTGAGTTGCCTACTATATGAAACCGCAGATCCTGAAAGGTACAAAAGCTCTAACAATATTCTTTACACACGGGCAATAAGCTATAAATCTTCAAAATAATGCGTTAAATTCCGAAAAGGATTAATTATTGATCCAGCGTCTGAAAACGAGCGAATGTGTTTAATTTGAGAAGAAAACCTGGACAAGGAATGACGCTAGCCAAACCCAGTCTCTTCTCGATAAAGACCCTAAATCAACCAAAAAGGAGCTTATTCTGACGTTTCGGTAATATTTTCGGAGTGAAGCTTATTATGTGAAAAGCTCGGAGCTCTCTCTAGGCTTTTGATACCCTTCAAATGAGAAATGAGCAAAGAGAGGAAAGCTCATGAAAAAAGCGACGATTAAGCAGGAGTTATTACCTTCTATTTGAGAAGATGTGAAAATTTCGTTATTTTTCGAAAAAGAGATGCGCTGTTAGAAAGATTTCAAGCGGAGTATCGACAAAAAGGGTGTCTGAGATCCTCTCCTTCGTTGTGAGAAAGAGAAAGCCGGTTTTCCTTGAGGTTCTGATTTTCTAAGCCTTCTTTCGGTTTTATCCTATAAAAAGTTTTAATTAAATGAGAATATTTATTCTGGTTACTGGATGAAGCCCTTGGAACAGAGAATAGCTCAAACTTTCACCTGATAGTATGAAACTTTGTTGTCTGTTTGTGACTCAAGCTGTTCTTTAATTACTTATATAGCTTTCGAAAAAGTACTGATAGTGTTCAAAAGTCTATGATTGAGCCTCATTCTTCGCTGAATAGAATTCATTCTCTAAATTTTGCTCGTCCTCTAAATCTTGGTCTCGCTCTTCTCAACCAGCAAGTTCTGAAAGGCGTTATTCTCTCTTAATTGTTTCGAAATCAGCGCTCACACAGTTCGGTAGCTTCAACATGTTGGAGCTGTTTACTGTAGAAATGCAGAAAATTCTGTCGGATTCGCAGGATTATTTAAACAATATTCTTCTGATGATTCGGCCGCTTACAGATGCAAAACTAACCAAGAATCAACAAAATAGAAAAATAGATAATAAAGCACCGTAAAACTACTCATTATCGCACACTGAAAAAGCTAAAATGAAAACGGCATTTTCTGTAAGGGAAAAAATGGGTTGCTCAGAATCATTTAGCACTTAGACCATCGAAGATTGAGAAAATAAGCAAACAAGTCTAGGAAGGAGATCATTCCATAATCGATTAATTATGAATAGGAATCTGAAAGGAGAGAGGCAATATGTAAAGTCAATTATATGCGTTTTTCTCTTAAATTAGAAATTGCATTTACCGAAAACTGATCTCAAAAGGTTTCTCCGCGAAATATTTGATTCACTCTATTGCAACGTGCTAATACCAGTTACTTTACGGTAGAATGCCACCATTGTTAACAAAAAAATAAAATAAATCTGAAACGATGATCAATCTCAGAGCATCTGCTTCAACTTTAATTTTAGCTTATAGCGGGCTCTTCTCCAGTCGTGGCTCAATTATAACCTATTTTCCCAGCTCAAATATCCACCTATTTTCCTTTTTTCTCGTTGAATTTTAGAACACTTTCATGGAGATTTAATTTTCCACTGGAAAACTTTTAATTTGCATTTTATTAAATTCAGAAATCATAACAATTTTGAAGAAAAACAGAACAAATTCATCTAAACAGCCAGTCGCATGAAATACTCCACCTCATCTTTTTTTTTTGCATGGCGTTAGACGCTAAATCCAAACTTCGTTTCAAGAATGGAAGGTTGCTGCTGTTCTGGCAGCGTTTTAATAATCAAATATAATAATGTTTATCAAAATTAATTTTCGAAATGCATTAATTTTCATTTACAACTTGGAAAAAAGCATGGATATTTTTCTCAATTTCAGAAATAAGAACTACGAGGCTGAATACTTCCAGTCAATTGACCCTTACCTCTCTAAGATTATCAAAACGTGCCTCATTATTGTATTTGTAGTGGTACCGTTCATGCCATACACAAACTACCTGCTATGGCAAAGTGGCCCTTCCCTCGGCGTCTTTTTGCAGCGCCTTATCATTCCAGTCATACTCTACTTGCTATTAGCTCTCGCCACCATTTTTATCTACAAAAAACGGGAAACGCTCCGAAGACATCAGAACGCTACACGATGGGGCTTCGATATTTTCTTCAATCTGATTGCGGGGTACTATGCCTACCAAAATTATGATTTTAGCAAGGATGGGGTAGATCCTATGACTCAATACCTGTTTGGATGGTGGCAGTGTCTTCTCGCGGTCACAGTGTTTGGTCCGATCTCTCGATGGTATCTGAAATTCTCTGCTTATCTATTCGTGGTGTTGAGAATCGCAATTGGAGTTTATTTACTGCAAGAGTCTGCGATGATACTCACAAAAATGTTTCAGATGATCCTTCTTGTCGCGCTTGTGACCTACTTTCATGAGAAAGACCGCAAGAGATATTTCATTGAAAAACAGTTGCTATATGAAGAAACAAAGGTGTATAAAGAGATTTTCGATTTAACCTCAGATGGCGTGGTTATCTTTGGGTTGAAGGATGGAATGATGTTTCGTAGCTGGAAGGATGAGAAGTATATATGGTGGAAAAATACCGAAGACTGCATGCGCAATTTTGAGAAAATAGCACTGAGAGGTCATAAGCAGATGGCGCAACTTCCCTTAAATATAGTAAATTTACTAGAAAATTAAGTCAATTTCCATCTAATTGCGATTTCTTAGGACCTTGAGCTGGACGCGCTCTTTCAAGAACCTAACCAACCGAATTTTTCGACTTTTCTGGGACATCTCACAGCGCATCTGAACCTCAATTTGAGTAAGACTCAAAATCTTCTTGCCAAAAACCGCACGATGAATTCAGTTAAGCCTGGAAATCTGGTTTTTCTGAGCGCAGTAGTTGAGACCAATCCCGACAAAACAACGTCTCTTCTCGAGATTAAAATCTTGTTCACGTTCTTCAACGAAAAACCTGCATTGGCACTCGTTTTCTCAGATGTCACTGAACGAAATCTTGTTACAGTTCTCCAAGAGACCAATAACTATAAAAATCGCCTTCTCGCATCTGTTTCCCACGAACTCCGCACACCTCTCAATGCTAGTATCTCTTTTACACAAGCAGCTATCGAGCATCCTGATCTCTCTAATCTTCCTGACATCAAAGAAAATTTTCTGATGCCTGCTCTCAGATCCAATCAGCTTTTATTGCTTCTTATCAACGACATTCTCGATTTCTCTCAGATGACCGCAAACAAACTCAGACTTGTGTTTGAGAATAAGAATGTAGCAAATACTCTAGAAGAATGTGTCAACTTGATCAGAATGCAAGCTACTCGTAAAGGTCTGAGGATCCTAACAGATTTCAAGTTTGAGGAGGAGGTGTTGGGTGCGTTGTTCTGCACAGATCACAACCGATTGAAGCAGATAGTCCTAAATTTATTGAGTAATGCATTGAAGTTCACATTGGAAGGAGAGATACTGATTACAGCAAGGTTCGATCGTATCAGCAATGCGCCGATACTGTCTCAAGCGGATTTAATAGCAAATACAAACGTAAGGACCCTTACGGAGGAGGAAGAGGAAATAAGAAAAAGGGAATCAAGAAGAAGTTTCAGAGATGATAGAAGAGGGCAAAAGATTCTCAGGGTTTCGGTACGGGACACTGGCATTGGAATCTCTGAAGAGAACAAAAAGAAGCTGTTTAAAGCATTTGAAAAAGTGGAGCTTGGAGATAATATTTCTCTTAACTCCCAAGGAGTCGGCCTAGGGCTCGTTATTTCAAATAATTTGGTGGTAATGCTCGGTTCATCAACAGAAAACAACGGAATTGTGGTAGACTCCCAGGAGAATTTAGGATCCACGTTCTCATTTTGGATTCTTGACCAGCAGGAGCTGAAGGAAGAAGAAGAAATCCACTCAGCTCAGAAGTCATATGATATCTGCTCTGAAATGGAGGAGAACCCTCACCACGGAGATAGTGAAGAACGAGTGGAAACTTTGAGTAACTTGATCCCTGTGAAGTCGATAAACTCCATTTTGCTTGCACGAAAAAACATATTTTTCGACACTCCGCAAATCACCAACATACAATCAATCGCTAGCCCTGTGAAGCTTTCTCAAATTCTCGTAGTTGATGATGACGTGTTCAATATCTCTACTATTTCTATGGTCCTTCAAAAATGCGGATATACATGTGACACTGCTTTCAATGGCAAACAAGCCATCCAGAAAATCCTTGAAAGGCAACCCAGCAACCAACTCTCCTCAAGTAAGACAAAGCAGTATAAGTTGGTATTTATGGATTGCAATATGCCGATTATGGATGGGTTTGAAGCAACAAAGATTCTAAAGGCAAAAATGAACGCAGGAGAAATTGAGCAGATTCCTATTGTCGCTTGCACCGCCTTCCTTACTGAGAAAGAAAAGGAGCTGGTTCGTGAACTCGAAATAGATGCGTATTGTGTCAAGCCGTTGAATCGAGAGAAGATCTTTGCACTTGTGAAAAAATATTGCTCCTCGTAGCTAACGAGAAGTCATTCGAGTCAAGCACTTTTCGATGAGGCAAGTTGATAAATGTCAAAAAATTAATTCAGAGCTGTTTTAACCAGTGAGTTAGAAATACGGATATAAATATGTATAAGTTAGGATTCATTGACTAATGGAATTGTATCTTGGTTGAATATCATAATCGTAATTATGTGGTGGTGGTTTTAAGTATAATGATAGAATATCAACAATTTTGTAGTTATCAAAGGAGATGAATTGTTTAATAATTAAGCGGAAGTCAAGCACAAAGTCGCTTTGTTTTGCAAATTCAGAATACCAACTAAGAATTAATCATACCATTTCTTTTAAGTGTTAAAAATCTGCCGCTTCGAAATATATTTTTTTCTTCGGATACTTAGGGAATTGCTTCTTCTTACGTTGTTCTTCTAAAGCTTTCTTCTTTTTAGTCTCTTCTTCTAAAGTAAGTTTACGATCAACTTTTCGTGAAATATCCAAGTCGCTTGGAATTCCTTCAATATCATTGTAATAGCATCTGATGTAAGCATCACAGAATCTCGCTCCATGCCATCCTTCCCGAGACTCCTCATCTCGTCCGGAAATTGCCAATCTGAAAAATTTAATAATTTTATCTTTAAACTCCGAAGGTTTGAAGCATATCTCAATCTTCTTATAATTTGCAACCAATCCGCGTCTTGGAAGAGGCATATCTTCGTTACTTACTTTAACTGTTTGCTTAAACAGCTCATTTCCTTCTGTATCGTAAACCATCAATGATGCCTCACCAGTAGCTATACTATCCCATCTCCGTGATATATAACATCCTCCCTTGAATGAAGCTCTTTCCATGAGTCCTTGAACTGTTTCTCCTGGAACTAGGAATCTTTCAACTGGTACATCGCAGTGCAGAGTGTTTTGTACAGAAGATGTTACAAAGCATATTTTCTTCGGAGGATGACTCCCCCAATCTTGGACGGTCCAATCCTCGCCGCGCATGTATGTGTAAGGGTTTTCCCAACCCTGGAATTTGTATTTACCGGAGGAATTGAGAATAGCATTTCGAGAGAGAACGTATTTGGTTTCTAGAGCCTTGAGGATTTTGTCTTGCATTATAATCTTTTCGGATACCTCATTTTTGTATCTCAAGAGCAATTTCTTGAAATACCTTCGAATACCTTTGCTGTATGGGTGACTGTAGTCAGTGCATCGATGTCCTATATACAACAAAAACGGAAACGCGGTTTGGAGTCTGTAAATTGTCTTGCTGGTTGAGAACAAGTTCAAGATGTCTTTCAAAGTGAGAAATGTGAGGTGTTTTTCAATGAAGAAGCTCAATAATTTGGTATTTGAGGCATAATCCATGATTGAGAAGCACTATTTGTATGTAATGACAATTGAATAAAATTAACAAAATGATGCACTATTAAAGCCGCAATCTTCCTTTCGGATTTATTTCGGATCAGATAATCAGCAGAAATTAACCAACTTTTGTTGATCTCTTGTCTTTCCAATTCTGTTATACTAGTTTTTCCTAGAAGCCAGATGTCCTGGAATTTAGGAGACAAGACAGTTACTAGAACACGTAACAGTAATATTCACAATCTCGATGAAGTTGGTTTCCAAAATCTGTATTTAATGATAATACAAGGGCAGATCTCTCTGTCTCGATAAACATAACTACTCTCAACTTAATTTGGATTTAACTCTTGAAGTAAAAGGAAACGAGATCACTTTCAATTGCTCCACATCGTAATTGAATATAACTACACAATGAAATCAATAATTTAACTCTATAGAATTAGCAATTTAGAATAATCTCAGCCGTCTTTATCAAGATTTGTAGAAGTTTTACTGTAATAAACTTTTAATTTCAATATTTCTGCCAAACCAAACCCAATGAACTTTTTGTCTAAAAAAAGCCAAAAAAACCTTGATCCCGCTGTCAGCATCAAGCTACTCCAGTACCTCATCGAGTTTCACCTTGAATTTCTCACTCTTAAAGACATCTGCAACCTTTTCTTAACAAACCGAAGCATCTACAAAATGCAGACATCTTTTCCCTTTTTGGTCTCTATCGGTCGAAGATGCGTCGATCCTAATCTGCCAGAGAACAGCAGCCTAAGAAAATACTTCAAGAAGATGCTATTAAAGAGCAAAGGTGACGCTAGCACAAGAACTGTGCTTCAGACGAAGATTCTCAGAGAGCTGGAAACAAAACTTGTTCTCTCGCGGAATGCAATCTTTAACTCCTCAGGCAAATACGATTTCGATGGCTGGAAAATTACGGCAAATGGGGGTAATAAGTGGAAGATAGAAGATTTCTTCACGCATGGTCAGAAAAAAACTTGTTTTGTCACTTCATATGCCACTTGCACGATGAATTATATAGTACCCATTGAAAAATTCCTCACGCAGCAAGTGACGGTAGAGGACCTCATGCAAAGAGCTAAATTTAAAGCAGGCTGCTACATTGCAAGGAGATGGGATTGCAGAGCTCATGGTGAAGCCAGTTTTACTGTTTATGATAAAGAAGAGAACCAGATATTCCATGAAAGAGTGTTTATGAGTAGTGAGCAATTGCCTGGAGGAACCGGGAGTTTTGCTCCGTATATGAAAATTGAGATCTGTTTCAAGCCGGACAAGGATAAAGTCAAATCGATAAAATATCTGAAATTGGAGTTGTCTGGACAAGATGACCAATTTTGGGCGGGACATTACGGTGCAAGGTTCAGTGGAGCCTACATTAGATGCTATTATCAGGATGTGGAGGAAATTCCAGGCTTAGATATATCAATTAAGGACGATCGTAGACTAGCTTTAAAGGAGAAGTATCCTGAAAAGAAAGACGTGAAGAAAGATGAGAAGAAAAATGGAAAGAAAGAATCTCAGCCTAAAGCGCAGAAAAAGCCAGGATTCTTTGGGAAATGGCTCTAATCACGTCATTGTCGTTGAGTTAAGTGTGTATGGATTTTCTTAATTTAGATCAATGAAATTTGATGAAAGAAGCTGCATATTTAAGGACATATTGAGTATTTTCAGTTCTGATTCCATATATGCGGATTCACTTGAGCAGAGATCGGTATTATATTGGGTCAAACGTGTTGATAAAATTAAGCAATTGTTATTTTGAATTCTCAGTCAAGAGTTCTGTTGTTTACCAATAAAATTTGGCCGCCATCTGAGATGCATTTTTTAGGGCATATGTAATAGCAAATGCTGACTCGTATTTAATTTTAATTTGAGATGCTGCTTAATGTTCATTGCTTCAGCTAAGCTATTATTAGTATTACCATGCCTCTAATTCTGACACCACTATCTATTTTATTTCTCATTATGCACATGTTTGGTTTTCTCTTTAAATTCGGATACTTTTTGTTGAACCTTGTATCGAAAAGTAAGTAAACTCTTTCTCACTCATTATTTTGATTAGTATGAAGTATTCCTCAGTAATTAAAACTCAGTAGTGATTTGCTCTAGCATTCCGAACCTTCGAAAATGCGTAATCCTCTTATACAAAGCACACAGCACTCGCTTCATCTATAAATACAGTTAGAATACTCAATATGCATTCACAAATTCAATTTACTTCCATCAGCAGTGTCTCCATTATACAAGACCTCACTTTCTTTAAAGTCAAGAATGCTCACCGTGCCATCATAAGAAGAAGTCGCTAATAAACTGCCGCATGGGCTCCATCGAACGGAATAAATTGAGCCTATTTCCATTAAATAATTTTCTCGAATGCCTGACATACCTGAATGGAGATTGAAAATCGTCATGACCACCTTGCCCTCTCTCATATCATAAATTTTCACGTTTTTGCTGTAACCCGCACTTGCTATCAAACTACCATCTTTACGCCAATCAATCCATTCAATGCCTATTCAATCGCAATGGATAGCCAAAATTTTGATGTAATTAGAAAATCATGCTTTCTTTACGAGAATCTCCGATAGCAGCAGCCTCTTTTTGGAGTGATGATTGCTTTTCTACATCAAAAAGATCCATCTTGGCGTCTCCGAAGCTAACCGCGAGCACCGAGCTACCGGGAGTTGGGTTCCAACGGCATTTATTACTAACGCCTACAACAATCAGCACTTTTTGTTTCCTATCAACTGCTTACCAGACTCCGGCATAATTTGATGAAACACACACTCATCTGTCGCCGTGTTTGACACTAGACACACACCGTCTCTGTTCAGAGTAGCGATTCTCTCTCCGCTCCAGTTAAGGTCGAGACTTTTTATAAATCCTGCTGAAATCAGACACAGAAATATCGATTTTTCCTCACCTCTTTGCAGAGGACTTTGCCTCGCTTTCTTTAAGACCTGAAACTCATGGCAGTCAAATAAATGATAGGCGACGTCGTGTTTGGTCGATAATAAGGCGATTTGGTTAGTCCTTTGGTTGCATGAAATATCCGTGATCCCTAGAAATTCCATCATCAATTAAAGAAGAGTTATTGTGCACATACATCCCTTAGTTTCGCCTAAAGAGTAAACCTTTTTGAACTTCCTTAGTTCGTAAATCTCGAAGTTTGTGTATTTGTAGGAATTGATGGTTGATATCAGATAGTCGCCGTGAGGTGTGGCTTCTAATAGCGATTTCGAACCTATCTCTTGATGTGAGGCAAAAGAGAGTGGTTTAACTGGTACCGCCGCCCTGAAGTTGAGCTCCCTGGAAGGTTATGGGCTTACTTTCTGTTTGAATATCATAGATTCTGATCTGGTTTGATTGCCATGAGCACCAAGCGACTTGAGAAGGAAGGCTGTGCAGGCGAACCTTCAGCCCTTTACCTTTTGCCATGTGAAATAAGAAAATTTTGATAACAAATGGCCAGTACCTCTGAGGAAGTCATTCAGCATTTCGCTCCTTCGCAAATTTAAATAAATAATAGTTCAAAAATCGAAATAAAATTCGGCTAATTTGAAGCAATATGTCTCCATTTGAGGTAGTTAATTTCTATTAATTCTCATATGCAGTACCAAACCTCTGAAACTGATGCCAGCAATTACAGATAAGACTTGCATGACTTCAATTTCTGGATAATTTATAATTATCAGTAAGAATTGAGCGCCTTTTTCCTTGTAAAATATATATAGAGCTTGAGTTTCGAGATTAGACAAAGGAAATAATGCATACCCAACTTCCTTTTAGGAAGCAAATTACACCCCTGTTTCCTAAACTTAGGGTAGAAAAAAACAAAGAAGCACAACAGCCAGTTAAAATGGGTTTAAACAGAATCAACCTGGATATTTGCCCATGCCAGATATCTTCTATCTCATTACACGGCAAATAACTGCCCAATTTCTAAACAAAAGTATTTTTCAGTTTCCCATTTTTCAATCGGCTTAGCTGCAGAATTTTTTCTTTGTCTTTCATATTATTCGCAGTCACAAACTCAAGCCTTAAAGAAATAAACGAGAACAACCCAATCGTTCCATCCAGCTTCGTGAACGTCGTCACGGGGTCTTTCAATACATTATTTATATTCTGTCGAGAGCTCCTCAACTCTTTCATATCAACGCACTTTAAATCCGTCATCACCAACTGCTTGTCCTCGACGATAAAATCTAGCAAATGATTCCCTTCATCTTCTCCAATGGTAGACACTACTAGGCCAAATTTCTCAAAATTCGGCAGCTTGGTAACTGCGCAAGCGATTTCATTCAAAAACTTCAAGCCATAAGAACCACCTTCTATCTTTAATTCCAGCGTCCGTAAAGATTGCATCGTCTCAATGGTACTAGCGAGGGCTTTTATCGGAGAAAACTGCCCTGTTAAAATCAAAGGATTGTTCATTTGTGGGGAAATTTCAGGGAAAATCAGTTCTAGCTCCTTCAATGTGGTCGAGCCCTGCAAAGCCTTTATAAGATCGAGGCAGGTTTGTTTATTAAAAGGAGAAAGACCGCCGGCCGTTTTAATCAATTCTATCTTTAGTTTGTAAGGCGCGCTCTCTCCTTTCAGCATTGACGACAATTCCTCACCGAGCCTTAAACTATCGAAATCAAATACATTCATATCTATTCGAATTTGGAGCTCAGCAACCTTGATTTTGAGCCTGATGACCTCTTTAATCAATCCAAAATACCTTGGCTGTCTCACGGTGAGTTTATTCAAGCTATATCCCTCTGACTCCGTCTCAAGGGAGAGCGCTAGTTCGCTCTCGAGGTAATGACGGAAGAAGATGTCCATGGTTAAAAAAATGCCCTTTTTTGAGGGTTTTGGAAGAATTGGTAAAAGTTTTTTCAGGTTATCGTCTTCTGGGAACTTGAGTTTCAGTTCCACTGATTTTGAAGAAGTAAATGGCTTTGATCGAGTGAAGTTAACTAGCAGCTCTGGAAAGTCTGAGCTGATTTTGGGAAATTGCAGCTCGAGTTTCTTCAAGTGTTTCAGCGTAGCAATGACCTTTGAAAAAAGCTCGAAATCTTGAAAACAGCCGGTTGTGCCATCAATTACAAGAGTCATATTCTCGATATTAGTCAATGAAGCGAGGTTCTCGCATAAGACTCTGAATTTCCTTTTGCACAGCGTCTTAACCGACTCAGACAGCTCAGCATGATTTTGTTTTCTGGGGTCCAATTCTTGTCGAAGTTCAAGCCCAAGTGCGCGAATGCTCTTCAGATTCCCTAGCATACGACTTGAAAGCGGGATGCCTTCAAAAATAGGCATAAAACTAGTTATCGCCTTCACTGATTCGATAGAAGGGAGAGACTGCGGCTCGCTGCTTGACAGCACCCTGGAAGAGGCGAGTCGGACGAAAGAGCCGTCTTGAATCGTCAATTCTTGAGACGTGCAAGTCAAATATGAGAGCGCTTTCCGTAGAAGCTTGCGTTTCTGTTGGGAACTCATTATCGGCATGAGAGGAATTGTAGTTTGCTCATCGACAAGGTTCATTGTAGCTGATTTCAGAAATTTTGTGATTTTGACCAATCGAGAAGTGATTCGGTTAAGCTCTGCGTTGGTTCCGGAATTGCAAAACGCGATTTCTTTGCATTTTTGTATTACTCTGGTGGGGAGAAGCCCACGAACCTCTTTGTGGATTTTCGAAGGGACTTTGACAGAAATAGGTACAGATTTCGCTGAAAATAACCAGTTTATATTCTTTTTTGTATCCGAGCGCTGGTTTCTAAGGCGGGAGAGAAAATTGGATATGTTCTGGCGAAGCTCGAAGAGAAGAGCGCTTGGATAGAGGTGATCATGATAGGAATCGACATCATTCAATTCAATTCTCTTGAATTTTCGCACGTGCTTATTTCGCCTGGCGGTATTAGATCTTATTCTGTCGTTGGAGGTTTGTGGTGAGTTCGTTGCTTCTGAGATCATTGGAGGTTCGAATCGTATATTCCTTGGCCAAGACGAATAAATTTATTTATTCTATACTAATTTCTGAGACTCTTGGAACTTCGCTTGAGAATTCTTAGAACTGGAAATTAAATTCAGAATCAAGTTCGTAATGACAGAAAATACGAACTTAGACGCAATTACTCCGAGAAAGTAAGAATTGTTGATGCTTCCTGAGATTAACCATGCTTGGGGAAAATAATTTTGGGAAGTTGGTGTGGATGGAAACGAAGGGTGGAGATGTGGAAGATGAAATATGGAAATGTAATTAATGAATTGTTTCATTTATGGAAGAGAGAATGAAATTCTGAAGCTGTGGATACAAAAGCAAAGATACATGAAATTTTTATGGGTCTCTGTGTTTTTTTATCATGTAATAATAATTTATAGTATGTGCAAATAAGCAAAAGCAGAGGGAATTTCCATGAAATTTCATAATTTTATAGTATCTTTCCCATTATTGGAATTAAGATAACAGATTTTTTGAGGTAACATGGTTTTCTATAATGCAGTAATAATGAAGAGGTTATTCCAAGTTCACTTGATGAATCAATGAAATGACCATGCTTGCGCTGGCGTGCGTGATTCGATTTTAAGCTCTTCATAGCTCCACCAGGCTGGCAGGGTTATTGTCGAACTGATTTCTCGTTTCTCTCTAAATTTCTGAAATTATGATGAATTCCCGAACTTCCCAAGTGCCAATTAATTAAATGCATCATCTATCATACCGGAAATATGTTTTATAATAACCTATTCTACTAGAGATATCCATCCCTTAGCTAAATAAAATGCCTTGTAAATATCACTCATTTCTTTAAAGGTTCACTAAACTCAGATTTTGCATAGTATTCTGGTATTCTCTAATTCTGTAGGTAATTTATAAAAAAGTAAAGCAAAGCTTTGTATGAAACTCCTTATGAAGTCGTTACAAATAATTAGAATACAGCAGCGAGTCTTTTCTAAGGCCTGGACTTCCATAATAATTGATACTGTTCGCATCTGTAGCTGGTTCTACCTCATTAATTGTACCCAAAATCTGCTGTCCCTGTGGTCCTCCGAAATAGGTTTCCTCTATGTTTACCAGATCAGCTCTTTGCTTTCGACATCTGCAGAAAAATCTCCTCAACGGCCTCCGATTGAGTGTTACCACATTAAGAAATCCATGTAGCATTGCCACAGATCTCACTGTTTGTATAAAAGCCTCACCAGCAGCTTCAGGCCAAAATGTGAGAAACACGTGCATAACCAATGTCGGTGTCCAACATATAAGACACATCGCCGGAAATGCAATCAACACGAAAACCAAACCAGTGTCAATAGGAATTGCCTGAGCGCGCAGGTAAACAATCGTTTTCCTCAAGCAATATGCACATACACCCAACGTCGCTAAAATCGGGATCAAACGAGATAGGATGAATTTGTATTCAATAGTATTGTGAGGGATATTCCTCACACATTTTCCGTTTTCATATGAAACAACCTTTGACATAGTAAACACTAACACCGCAACCAGCAACGAGAAAAATAAGCAAAGACCCACGTAGTATTTGTAGCCGTTAGAAATAACTTTGGTATTGCTGGTTTTAGCATACATCATCAAAGCGTGTCCAAAAGACATGACCCAAAGTATTGAAGATACAATTCCAAATTGACTGATGGTCTCCATAACTTTGCAATACTGGTCGTTTTGAGGTGGGTAGAATAGCACTGACACTTTTGTCGAGGTGTAAATGAGAATTGAGAAATTGATCCACATGATCATCTTTTCCATGGTGTCCCGCACTAATTTTTTCACTAAGCAGAAAGTTATGAGGATAGACACGGAAATCCAGCTCAGAATTGGTGCGATTATATTTGGCAGAGTAGCTGAAAGGTAGTCGATCTGAGTTGTGTTGCCATCTTTCACATCCATTTTGATATTGCTGGAGTAAACTCAATAAATCGTTTTATCTTAATTCAAGTGAGAATTAGTAATTAAATTAACCTTGTAAAGAGAGAGAGAAGTTTTAATTGACTCAAGAAGTGGATGTTAGAAGCCGCCCTTAAAACAATGAGGAACTCTGATAATTTCAGAGGTTTCAGAAGACCGATTGTTTTACTTGATTATGTGAACTAGTCTTCGTCTGAATTTGTTCCAACACATGATTATACACAACACACCACATTAACAAGATATGGATCGTGAAGAGCTCTTCCATGATGGTGCACATTGGAAGTTCAGCGTAGATAATGAATTTCATTTCAAAATAAAGGTAGGCTCGTCACATTCTGAAGAAGTTTTGAAGTTTTGAAGTTTTGTTGCCTTGCTTTCTATATTTTCTGTGAGGCATTTTGCTTTTTTGAATTTCCTCTTGATTGTTCCAAAAGCAAAAAAAACTTCTCAATGCACTTTTCAAAATAAAAACTGATGACTGGTCATTTTATACCTTCTCTCAATTAAGACTGAGACATGAAAATATATATACGTGATTTTTATAAGCTATGATCTCTTTACTATTAATGTTGGTAGCAACTAGTTCAGGTAATTTTTCAAAAGTTGTTACATGAGATCAGTGTTCAAAATAATAATATTAACACAAATGTTTTCAGAAAAAAAAAATTTGATATGTTGTCCATTGTAAGATCGTCTACATTATCAACCAGTTTGAAAGGTAATAAATATTTAGGTCATTCATTCAATAAAAAAGTATGGTTATCTACCGTAAGGCTAGAATTATATTATCTCTATAAGTCTCAAACGTCACCGGTTTTTGGATACATCTATCAAACACATTTTTCAGGCTTGCGTCACTGTCATGCCCACTTAATGAAACGATAAGAGGTCGTGCACTTTTCTCCCTCTTGTTTATCAATTTCCTTATCTCTTTACAGGCTTCGATCCCGTTTAGGATCGGCATTTCGTTATCCAACAGTATTAAAGCAATATCGTCTGCGTGCGCTTCATAGATTTGCACAGCTTCTTTCCCGTTCTTTGCCGTCAAGTAATCAATACCCAACTGAGCAGAAAAACTTTTTACAATATCTAAATTGAAAAAATCGTCGTCAGCAACCAATACTTTCTTGCTTGTCATAGTCGAAGAGCATTTTCTTGTTTTGCCAATGCCCAATCCATTCAATTTTTGTAAGAGTTGATTATAGTCACAAGGCTTCGTCAAAAATTCGTCAGCTCGGATTTTTCCTTGAGGATTCAAACACTCTTGCATTTCTCTCTCGACAGCGTTTCCACTAATGATCACTATCTTGGTAGCAGATAGCTTATGTTCATATTCCCATTTCCGAATCTCCATTATGGCTTCTTTTCCTTTCATCACGGGCATTTCGAGATCCACAGTGATTAGGTCAAAGTACTGAGGGCCTTTCTCCTTGAATATTTTAAGCCCTTCTAACCCATTCGAAGCCACCATTACTTCCTCGATACCAAATTTGGATAGCATGGTTTTATTTATTGCTTGGTTGATTGCACAGTCCTCTATAACCAGAGCTTTCGTGTGTCTGATGATGCTACTAGTGTTACTATTGGTATTGGCTTGTAAGAGATCCAATTGATCTAGTGTCGATCGTTCAAGACGCAAAGAAGAAGCATTGGATGAACAAGCAGCAACAGTAGAAGCAATGTCGGTCGTCGTCGGAATGGTCACAGTGAAGCTGCTCCCGCTTCCTTCCTTGCTGTCAACAAAGATTTGTCCTTTATGACGATTCACGATAGCTTTCGAAATCCACAACCCAAGGCCCAGACCAAGACTCTTGAGTTCTGTATTGGACTCTGCTTGTGCGAATTTTTCAAAGATTCTCTCAAGATCAGCCTTGCTGATTCCGATGCCTGTATCAGTAACCGCAAATTTCAAGGTGCCCGGATATTTACTTTTAGATTTCAAGAACCACTTTGAGTTATAATGGTCGTTTCCCTCACCAAATTTCTTACTAAATTTATCATTGCAAGCTGTTAAATACAGGGAGCTTTCTTCCTGATAGTCCAGTTCATTTACGTTTTTTTCATCTGGAATCCATTCAAAAGAAAGTTTTATCGATCCAGTCTGAGTGAATTTGATCGAGTTGCTGATCAGATTCATAATCACTTGAGTTATCCTTTCCGGATCAATATTCAAGGTTTCCGGGAAAAATGGGGTTATCTCAACCAGCGGCGTGAGTCCTTTTCCTTCAATCAAATCGCGACATAGCATAGAAACATCCTCAATGAAATTCCTCATATTTGTAGGAGTTATCATTAAATTAATGTTTGTAGCAGAGTTTCCAGATTTTCTTGAGTCAAGAATTGTCAACACAAGATTCTACAAAATCTTCGAGCAGACCTGCGCCTTATTTACAACTCTTTTCGCGTCTTCTGAAAGATTCATATCCGAGAGGATATGAAGGTTGCCAAGGAGTCCATTCAGCGGATTTCTCGTCTCATGAGAGAAACTGAGAATGAATGTCTCTCTTTCTTCGATTACTTTCGTAAGTCGCTCATTTGACTTCTGCAATGCATTATTTTGATCAGCAATTTTCTTTTTGAGAGTCAACCATTTCTCACGAATGATCTCTTGAACGTAGACTTTGAAAAATATGTAACAGAACTCTGAGAAAAATGCGGTGAGCATGTTACAGAAGGAATATTCTGCAGCCTTGACAATATCCTCTTTTGACGCATTCTGTATGAAGGACACAACTCTCTGCTGAACAAACAACCAAGAGTGCAGAAACGAAAACATGAAGTAGATAATCAACCATTTTTTCGAAGCACCTCTGACCCAAGCATAACATAATCCGAACGACGCTGCGAAATAGGCATCAAACACGTCTGGTGAATAGGCAAAAGAAAGGTATGCCAGGTATGATGTAAATAGGAGAAGATTATTTAATACACCATGCGCTTTCTTCTTCAGCATGAAGAGAATGAAAGAGTATTGGATGACTGTCAACACGACATAGTCCAACGCTATGCGCCCAGAAAGCAGATATTTCAGCAGAATTGAGGGAATGTGAATGCCGATCATGCTATATACAGTATGAAAATTGTAATATTTATTCTCGACGTAGTCCAGATTGCCTTTGATGGACGCCGGAGGCCGGCACAGCGGTTTGATCAAATTTTTGTGAACTCCCATTCTCGGTTTTGCCAATTTTATAGGATAAATTGCTGTTCAAATTTCGAAACTGTCTTAAAAGTTCTGAGAATAAATTGAATATATCGTTTTGCAATCGATCGTTCTTTATGATTCTGTAATACAGCCTAAACCACAAAATTTTATTTTAAATCTCAAGAAACTCGAGATTTTGATTCCTTTGCGATGTTCCATTTGAAGTTCTCTTTAATAAAGAAAAATTGGAGTGCAAGAAACTTCATCAGGCATTCTTGAAGAATAATAGCATGCATTAGATCTTGCCTTTTGAGTTATATTAAAGTTTTTTGAACTTTCAATTAGATTGCTGTCATAATTTCCACATGTTGGGTTTCTTAACGATGAATACAACAATAATCACGGATTTTCGAAAAATCGACATGACTTTCCATGGCAATCATATAGAGGAGAAGTCTACTTGATTTGAGAACCAATACCCAAATTTTTAAGTGAATCTTAGATTTTTGTTAAAGAACTTAACAATTAAATAAGCAAAAGACCCTGAATTTTACGGCCAGAGCCAAAAAGGACGTTTCTTGAAGAGAACAGAGATCCTTGAAAAATATTGTAGCGAACGGAGATTCAGATTAGAAAACAATACAAAGAAGACAAACACATACTCATTGTTTCGAACTTGAATGATAGATTTGAGTTGATTTGAAATGAGAATTGATTCTTTATATTTGTTAATCATATGCAGAGCTACAGCCAACCTATCAATGGACGTTGTAGAAATTGTTTGTAATTTAAAACTCTTCTAATTATTTCTTATTTTCTTGATTATGAGTCTGCTTAAGGTCTCGAAGAGGCAATTTTAGTGTCTTTAGGAACCGTAACCTACAGGTAAGCGTTAACTTAGTAGGCTTCAAAGAGAAAGTATTGTCGATAAATTTCTGATTTTAATTTGTAATACATTAACTGCGAACATGAACAAATACAAAATCTTATATAACAAAACGCTCAAATTGCAAACTAGGTAAAAATTCTCTATTTATTTCTCCAAAAGGGAGAAGAAAGAAATAGGAGAAGGATTAAACTATTTTTAAAAGAATTGTGATTTATCGCAAAATAGGGCTCATCATCAGCTTAAAAGTCTCAAATGTCATTGGCTTTTGGACGCAATCATCAAAAATTTTCTCCAAGCTTTTCTCTCTGTCATGTCCACTCAGCAAATATATCAGAGGCTCCGGACTATTCTTAATCTTGAAGTTCTCATTTGTAAACCTTCTTATCTCCTTACAGGCTTCAACTCCATTCAGAATCGGCATCTCATGATCTAACAACACTATCGCAATGTCTTCCGCATGTTGTTCATAGAGCCTGAGAGCTTCTCTTCCATCCTTCGCTGTGAGACAATTGATTCTTAGTTGTTTCGCAAAATTTTTGATAATATCCAAATTAAAGATATCATCATCGGCAACCAAGATCTTTTTTCGCGTCATATGAAAGTGTATCGAGCTTGTCCTTTCAACACATAGTCCACTCAATTTTTTGACGAATAGCGTATAGTCGCATGGCTTTGTCAAAAATTCATCAGCTCGTATTTTTCCTTGTGGGTTCAAGCATTCTTGTATCTCTCTCTCAACAGCGTTACCACTCATGATTACTATCCTAGTAGAAGGCAGATTCTGCTCGTGCTCCCATTTCCGTATTTCCGCGATAGCTTCTTTACCTTTCATCACAGGCATTTCGAGATCCACAGTTAAGATGTCAAAGTATTGAGGACCTTTTTCTTTGAAAAGTTTGACGCCTTCCAGCCCATTAGGAGCGATATGAACCTCTTGGATACCGAATTTGTTCAGCATAGCTCTATTGATAGCTTGATTGATTGCGCAATCTTCGATCACAAGAGCCCTCATGTATTTCACGCTGCCACTGATCCCACTCAGTTGGATACGGCTTGTATCTTGAGTCGATCTTTCAAAAAGCAGAGAAGTGCCAGTAGTGGTTGGAATGGTCACTGTGAAGCTGCTACCCATTCCTTCTTCACTATCAACGAAAATCTGACCTTTATGATGCTGTACGATAGCTTTCGAAATCCAAAGCCCAAGTCCTAAGCCAAGGCTCTTAAATTCATTATTGGACTCAGCTTGAGCGAATTTTTCAAAGATTCTTTCAAGGTCTGCCTGACTGATTCCGATGCCTGTGTCTGAAACTACAAATTTCAGGGTTCCTGGTGTTTTAGTTGTGGATTTCAAAAACCATTTGGAGTTATAATGGTCGTTTCCCTCGCCAAATTTCTTGATAAATTTCTTGTTGCAAGCTGTCAAATACATGGAGTTTTCATATCGATGGTTAGAGCTGTTGTTGTTGGTGTTGGTGTTAGGATCGCCTGGAATCCATTCGAACGAGAGTTTGATTGAGCCTTTTTGAGTGAATTTGATCGAGTTGCTAACCAAGTTTATGATTACTTGAGTTAATCTCTCCGGGTCAATATTCAAGGTGTCTGGAAAAAAAGGAGTGATTTCCACCATCGGCGTGAGTCCTTTGCCTTCAATCAAATCTCGGCATAGCATGGAGACATCCTCAATGAAATTTTTCATTTTTGTCGGAGTTATCATTAAATTAATGTTTGTAGCAGAGTTTCCAGATTTTCTTGAGTCAAGAATTGTCAATACAATATTCTTCAAAATCTTCGAGCAAACCTGCGTTTTATTGACGATCTTCTGGGCATCCTCTGGTAGTTTCATATCAGAAAGGATGTGCAAGTTGCCAAGAAGTCCATTAAGTGGATTTCTCGTTTCATGCGAGAAGCTGAGAATGAATGTCTCTCTTTCTTCAATTACTTTAGTGAGCTGCTCATTTGTCTTCTGCAAGGCTTCGTTTTGATCAGCAATTTTCTTCTTAAGGTTTAGCCATTTCTCTCTAATTATTTCTTGCACATATACTTTGAAAAATATGTAAGAAAACACTGCGACGAATGTCGTAAGCATGTTGCCAAAAGAGAGCTGGATATGCCTGACGATTTCATCCTTTGACGAATTCTGTACGAATAGCACAACTTTCTGCTGAACAATTAGCCAAGAGTGCAGAAACGCAAAACTGAAGTAGAGCATCAACCACTTCTTCGAAATTCCTCTCGCCCAAGCATGACATAACCCAAATAACGGTGCAAAGAAAGCATCTAATACGTCTTTCGAGTTGGCGAATTTAATGTATATCATGAACGAGTTTAAGAGAAAAAAACCATATAATGCGTTATGTGCCTTCAATTTCAACAGAGATAGGACGACTGTATACTGAATGACAACCAGTCCTAAATAATCCAGCGCAAAATATCCAGAAAGCAGATATTTTGATAGGACTGACGGGATATGAATAGTGATCATGCTATACACTGTATTGATGTTGTAATATTTGCTTTCAATGTACTCCAAATTGCCTTTCATCGACGCAGGAGGCCTGCAAAGAGGTTTGACCAACCCTTTATGAATCTTCATATTGGTTCTGCTAGCTGCAGGGTACTATTTGACTGTTCAAAATTGCAATATATTTTATTAATGTTCCCGAGGTCAAGTTAGAATCGTTCGCTTCGAATTTAATTTACTTTTCTGATTGTAGTGCACTCTCAGTCACTCAATTCTGTTTAAAATTCCAAAATTAAAGGAATGAAGTCTTTTTAATCACTGCTTTAACCATGAAATATTTTTCTAAGAGTAAATATCTCAAATTAAGTTTCTGATTATAAGGACGAAGGGGTTCCTTGTGATGAAATCTCAGTTGAGGCTTAGGAGGTGCTGTAGGTGCTAATGATATGTATAGAATACCTAATGAATCTACATCAAAGACAATGCACCAAATGCTTGATCTGAGTTAAAATGAGGATTGTACACTGAAACTGAGTGATTCGATCCTTTGGCTGCTAATATCTTCTTCTAAAGTTCTAACGTAATATTGAGACTTTAATTAGCTGATATGATGCTAACTATTTTCTAATGATTTTCTCAGTTAATGATAAAACTCAAAATGAATGATAATTTGTACGTGCTGGGTTTCAGACTCACGACAATTATACCTATTGGAATTACATGTCACAAGTATGGAATGAAACGATAGAATCAAAATGGTTTAGGAAGCTTTAACCAAGAACAAAAGTACAAAATTTAAAATCTGATGAGACCCTTATTTTAGGAGTTTACTCTGTGAAATCTCAGATGGTTTTTGGGATGATTCTTGATCAAGTAGATCTGGAAACAAAGAAAACTAATTCAGAAACACAGAATATTTCAGGGAGATGTGTCCTTTTAGATGAGAAATTTGTTCAGAAAACGATGTAGCTTGCATAACTGTATTTTTATGATGGGTCATCTCGAAAAACTTCCAGGGAGATAGTAAATTTTACAGGCTCTGATGCCTTTTGCATATATGCTTTCGAAAGGTGCCCATCTATCTTATGTCTTGAAGATTTCTGGTCAACATGAGCCAAAAGAATTTGACTTGAAAATTTTAAATTCAGGCAAGAGAAGAATAAATTTTCAGCTATCAGAGAAAGCATTAGAATCAAATGATATAAATGACGAATCTCATGTCCGTCGGGAAAGAGTTCAAAAGAAAAAAGCCGCAAACTACTACCTCCTGTGCTTTCAGTTTCATAAGACAGAGTATGAAAGTATGCGAGATGACAGTTATAATCGAATAACCCTGCGTCAATGGCGCAGAAAGCAGATTTTATATAGAGAAATGCTGGAATATGAAAACTTGCCATGCAATATAAGATGTAAAGTGGGTCAAATTGTCTATAATGGAAGCAGACAATCTGCAGAGTAGCTAGACTCGACTTTTATGGAAATTTATTATCATTACCATGAGCTGCTTTGGAATTGTTATTCAAATTCCAATATGTATATCGTTCATTTTGAAACTTATTTCTACATTTTTTAACACTTGATTCTAATTAAAAACTCCTAAATTGGGACTTTCTGAACTCATTTCATTTCTTCCTGAGTAAAATATTTCTAACGAAGTTTACGATAGTGAGGAACGAGATCCTGAGTTACAGCAGATCTCATCCACGTTATAAAGTTTCTCGGGATCCCCGTTATTTCATTTTCAAATACGCACTGTTCTTTTTAGATTCTTAATCAATTCCATATGAGAAGATAAAACACCCATTATTTCTGTTTTATTTAATAGATTCCAATAAAATGCATGTTGAATCGAACATAATTGATCTTGCAGCAACTGAGCAGGTATTTCCAACTCCCGACCCAAATATCGTAACTCTAGGTACTTATACCAGGATAATATTGCTGTTTTGTAGCTATTTCTTGCTAGGTTATTGTTATCATATCATAGCCGATCATTCATAAGTTTCGGATTTAATATTAGTAATAGGTTCGTTTGAAGGAGTCAAAATCGTAAGACTGAAACGAAATAACATAATTGTGATGGTGTTTAAAGCAGAAAAAGAAACTGCATTTGAAAAAAAATAGAAAATTGTATAATTCTTCGTCACAAAGACATTGAAAGAAGAGATAAACTCCTATGAGGTTTTGCTACGTGCCAGTATTGCCACCTTTTATCTGAAAGCGAACTGAATTTTAAAGGTATTCATGTTCGGAAGGATTTATTTATTGAAAAAACGTAATTTTAAGTGCTCGAACCTTTTTTATTTTTGAGTTATTTATTTCATCAAATTGAGTGATTGAGAGTGTGTTACAAATTATTGAGAGCAAATAAATTTCAGAGCGAGATAATCTAACTCAGTCTCAGAAACACTAATAAAGTTATCGGAATTTTGAGAAACAATAGTTCTGGGCAGCCAACGAATCGATAATGAGGATTCACAAAACTGTGGTCAAGCCACTCTGCAGGCCTCCTGCGTCAATGAAAGGCGATTTGGACTACATTGAAAGCAAGTATTACAACATCAATATCGCATATAGTATGTTCAGCATTCATATCCCAATTATCATTTTGAAATATCTGCTCTCTGGGTACTTGGCGCTAGATTACTTGGTGGTGGCATCTATCCCATATGTATTCATTCTTTTTATGCTGAAAAAGAAAGCAAAAAACGTCGTCTACGGCTTTTTTCTGTTCAACTCGTTCATGATATACTTCAACTTCGCTAACTCACGAGACATATTCGATGCTTTCTTTGCACCACTATTCGGACTCTGCCATGCTTGGGCGAGAGGAATTTCGAAGAAATGGCTAATTATCTACTCCATTTTTACTTTTTTTCATACTTGGTTGGTTGTCCAGCACAAAGTTGTACTCTTTGTGCAGAACGCATCAAAGGAAGAAATTATTCGACATGTCCAATTCTCTTTTAGCAACATGCTCACGACATTCGTTGCCGTTTTCTCTTACATATTTTTCAAAGTCTACGTCCAAGAAATCATTCGAGAAAAATGGCTAAACCTCAAGAAGAAAATCGCAGATCAAAACGAAGCCTTGCAGAAGACAAATGAGCAGCTCACTAAAGTAATCGAAGAAAGAGAGACTTTCATTCTCAGTTTCTCTCATGAAACAAGAAATCCACTTAATGGACTTCTTGGCAACTTGCACATCCTTTCTGATATGAAACTACCAGAGGATGCCCAGAAGATCGTCAATAAGGCGCAAGTCTGCTCCAAAATTCTGAAGAATATTGTGTTGACGATTTTAGATTCGAGAAAATCTGGAAACTCTGTTACGAATATCAATTTAACGATAACACCTACAAACATGAAAAATTTCATCGAGGACATGTCCATGCTCTGCAGAGACCTTATAGAGGCAAAAGGACTCATGTCGATGGTCGAGATTACTCCATTTTTCCCAGAGACTCTGAACATTGATCCAGAGAGATTAACTCAAGTCATCATGAACTTGGTCAGCAACGCGATTAAATTCACACAGAAAGGATCAATAAGGCTCTCTTTCGAGTGGATACCAGGCGAAGCCAATAACCTCAGCGACTTCAACCATCGATATGAAAACTCCATGTATTTGACTGCTTGCAACAAGAAATTTAGCAAGAGATTTGGTGATGGAAACGACCATTATAACTCCAAATGGTTCTCAAATTCAAGAAGTAGATGTCCGGGTACCTTGAAACTTACAGTCACAGATTCAGGCATTGGGATCAGCAAAGCTGATCTTGAACGAATTTTTGAAAAGTTCGCACAAGTTGAGTCCAATACAGAGCTCAAAAGTCTTGGTTTAGGCCTTGGGCTGTGGATTTCGAAGGCTATTGTGCATCACCATAAAGGACAAATCTTAGTTGACAGTGAAGAAGGAAGTGGTAGTAGCTTCACAGTGACCATCCCAACTACCACTGACATTTCTTCTGCCGTCGCGGCTTGCCCTTCTCATACTTCTTCTTTGCGTCTTGAACGATCAACTCAAGTTCCTCAAGCGAACTGTCTAAAACTCAGTGAGGATCTTAATGGTAGTATGAGGCACATGAGAGCTCTTGTGATCGAAGATTGCGCAATCAATCAAGCTATAAACAGAGCTATGCTAAACAAATTTGGTATCCAAGAGGTTCATATCGCTCCTAATGGACTGGAAGGCGTCAAACTTTTCAAAGAGAAGGGTCCTCAATACTTTGATATTGTGACTGTTGACCTTGAAATGCCTGTGATGAAAGGAAAAGAAGCTATTATGGAGATTCGGAAGTGGGAGCATGAGCAAAAACTACCTCCGACCAAGATAGTAATTATCAGTGGAAATGCTGTTGAGAGAGAAATACAAGAATGCTTGAATCCTCAGGGAAGAATCAGAGCTGACGAATTTTTGACAAAACCATGTGATTATCCTCAATTCGCCAAAAAATTGAGCCGGCTAGGTGCTGACAAAACAGCTTCAATCCACTTCCACATGATACGAAAAAAAATATTGGTTGCAGATGACGATTACTTTAACTTGGATATTGTTAAGAATTTTGCAAAACAACTGAGAATCGATTGCCTGGCAGCAAAGAATGGCAAAGAAGCTCTTAGACTCTATGAGCAGCATGCTGACGATATTGCGATAGTGTTGTTAGATTATGAGATGCCGATTCTAAATGGAGTTGAAGTTTGTAAAGAAATCAGAAAGTTGACAAGAGAGGGCATAAATCACAAGAAGAATAATCAAGAACCTCAAATATGTTTGTTGAGTGGCCATCACAAAGACAAAAACCTGGAGAAACTGTTCGATGAATGCGTACAAAAGCCCATGACATTTGAAACTTTTAAGCTGATGATGAGCCCTATTTTGCAATAAACTAATAAGCAATAATTCTGGAAAATGTTTATATCTTCTTCTCTTTTATTTATTTTTTTTCTATGTGTTCTTCTCATTTTCTCATAAATACGCCAGATATAAAATCATTATGACAATTGTGATTATGTGATTATGGAGTAGTATCAAATAACTATTATTCTTCTAATTTGCAATGTTTTTGCTGTTTTTTTCCGTGTTGGTTCAAATCAGTATTTTGCATATTGAAATGATTGCCCAAATAGCTACAATCAACACTGCTGGATCTGATTGCTAAAGATGCCAAGCAAATTAATTCTGCATGTTGAAAGTTGTTTGAATCTTTGATGCAGATTCGAAATTACCATTTGATGAGTACAGAATTCGGCTGAAAAATGACGCTTTTCAAATCTTTCGGTGTTATTACATATGTTGTTCTATGTAATACGGTAGATATGAAAGAAAAAAAATGAATCTAAGATCAAGATGCAGCATTAATTTCAAGGCGCCTCTAATATATATATTACCCTCAATAATAGGAACCCTCATCTTATTTCATATAGTTCCCCTACTCAAAAACCGATAAATTTTTCTACTTTTAGTAATATAGAGATTCTCTAATGAGTTCACTGCGCTGATGCAGTTCTCTCTGGCTTTTTTCACGTCTCCACAATATATCATTATCTTATGCGAGTAGTGATAGACATTTCTGATCTCTTTGATCAGATCTATCCCAGCAAAATAGTTCATCTTGCCGTCTTCTTTTCTGACCATGTCGGTAACTCTTTTAAAGTTTGCTGCCTCAAGATTCATTAGCCATGAATAAGATTTCAGAAGAAGCATTGCGTCTTTAGTCGAAGTACACATAACACAAGATGCTCAACTACTTTCAATTTTTGTTATTAGCTTCACATTGTTTTCTGGATTATCGTCTACCCAGAAAAGGACCTTCGGGCCTCTAGGTATAGCTATTTCTCTCAAATGTACGATTGCTGGTTGTTTTGGGTTATCTTGAACATCAACAACCTGAAAATGGCAATGAGGCATGAGCAAGACTTCTTCTTCGCCAGAATACATTGATATTCCACTAATCTCTCTTGCAGTCAGGGCCTCCACAATAAAAATCATTCCTGTTTGGTCTGAAAAAGCTTCGGCTATTTTCCTGTTCTTCGACAAGGCAGATATTCTATTCCAGCTGACAATGTCACCTTTTTTATAGTCTTCAAGTTTTCGGTAATTTTTTATTCCTCTGAAGGCTGTGAGTTTGACAGGAGGAAGTTTTCTGAGTCCATTCAGGAGTAAATAGAGGAGCATATTCCATTTTGAGAGTTCCTGTACTTTCAATTCCTCGAGATCTCGATTGACAAGTCGATAAACCAAATTTGTGGTCCAAAGGAAGGTCGCCTGGAGTTCTTCTTTGATGCATGATGCAAAAGCGGCAATTTTACTGACTTTGGATTGAATTTGTGTTTGAAACACTGTAAAGCACTGTTCTAACACTGTCTTATTTCCGAGAAAACCCAACGATTTAATTAGTGTCAGGTTTTTATCGTCCTTTACAGTTTGGACCATTTCAGTGAGGAGGATGCCTCTTGTAGAAGCTGCTTTTTGAATCACCAAAATTTGACTTCCTTCTTGACTTTCATAGTCACTAAGCGATTTATCTGCTTCTAGGATTTTCCCTCCATAAATTAGAAGATGGTCTCCAGAGTCACCGAGAATTTCTTTGAGTCCAGAAACTTTTGCTTGACTGGAAATCGCGAATCTTAATGTCGTCCCCTCCAGTAATAGAGAGACAGTTATACCATTCAGTTGTAAATGAGAGAGATCGCTTGCCTCTGGTTTCAACACAAGATGGAGCACGGTATTCTTTTCTATTCCATATTTTGCAATAGATTGATCATCTTTTAACATTTGCCCCAAGAAAATTAATTCTTGATTGTCCACTGGAATCTTTTCTTTTGATTGCACCATTTCTTTCAGCTCTCCAATTGTGTTTAGGGTATTTAGTTTGAATGTTAACACTTTCTCTGAAGGCGCTTTAACATAAAGTTGTGTATTACCTGACCCAAGCCTTAAAACCAATTGAAGTGTTGACTCCTTTTGAATGTTATAATCAGATAAATTCTGCCCTATTTCCAGTTCTTTGTCTGCGAAAATCAACCTTTGCTGCTCGATTGGGGTGCCTTCTTTATTTGTGATTAGAGCCTTAACTTTTTCAATTGAGTCAAAGGGCCCAACTTCGAGCGGAATGGATCTACCAGTAAGAGTCTTAATATAGATTTGCATGTTATGAGCGAGAACCTCATAAACGAATTAGTTGTGATTCGATTCAATTTCTAGATCATAAATGCTTATTAGACCTTCCATTTCTATGAGTTCTATCGATTTAATTCTGCACTTCGATTGCTTATAACCGAGAAGCTCATCTCCTTGTTGAAGTTGAGCTTAATCCGGAGATGCTAGAATTAACAATATTTCAGATCAATTTATTTTGTAGAGAATATGACTAAGTGTGGGTAAGTAAAGAGAAATTGGTTTTCTTGAGGATTAACAATGAGCTTCAAGAATTGCAATTTTCTTGACATTCATCGTTCTACCAATTAAATTAAATTTTCATCATGGAGTTTAGATTCTTTACATGAGCTCAACATTCTCGATTATGAAATACAATTCTATTACAGACAGTTCAATCTCATTAGAAAATTGATAAATATAAGAGGATTTCCAACGAATCAAATTCCTACTCTTGAAGTACATTATATTGGCGATATTTAAAAAAAAAAAGGACCTAGAGAACAAACTAATTGGGTTTTTGCAAAATTGGAGTCATAATCTGTCTAAATGTTTCAAACGTCATAGGCTTTTGAATACATCGGTCAAAAATCTTCTCAATGATTTGATCATTTCCATGTCCGCTCAGTAGAAATATAGTGGGTTGAAGCTTTTGCTTATGTTTCTCCAAATTTAACTTTATAAACCTCCTTATCTCTTTACAGGCTTCAATGCCGTTCAGAATTGGCATTTCGTTGTCGAGCAGGATGATACTGATTTCATCAATATGCTTCTCGTATATCTGAATGGCTTCTTTTCCATTCTTTGCTGTCAAGCAATCAATACCCAGCTGCGCTGCAAAATTCTTGATAATGTCCAAATTGAAAAAATCATCATCTGCAACCAAAATTTTTTCACGATAGGTCAAGCTTTGTGCTGGACCTAGCACGTTAATGCCTAACCTTATCAATTTTTTGACGAGGTGATTATAGTCGCAAGGTTTTGTCAAAAATTCATCAGCTCTGATATTTCCTTGAGGATTCAAGCACTCTTGCATTTCTCTCTCAACAGCGTTCCCGCTGATGATCACTATTTTGGTAGAAGCTATTTTCTGTTCATGCTCCCATTTCCGAATCTTCATTATAGCTTCTTTTCCTTTCATCACTGGCATCTCGAGGTCGCAAGTGATAAGATCGAAGTATTGAGGACCCTTCTCCTTGAATATTTGTACACCTTCTAGTCCGTTTTGGGCTATCAGAACTTCTTGAATACCAAATTTGGTAAGCATTGCTTTATTTATTGCTTGATTGATTGCACAGTCTTCTATCACAAGAGCTTTACGCGAAAAGTGACCTGTTGTGAATTTGGAGAGCCTATTCGCTGGAGTCCTACTTTCAGACGGAGCGCTAGGAATTGAAGAAATTGAAGTAGTTGGCCGTAGGTCGGTGGTTGTTGGTATGACTACTGTGAAGCAGCTGCCACTTCCTTCATGACTGTCAACGAAGATTTGGCCTTTATGGAGTTGTACAATAGCTTTTGAAATCCACAGTCCAAGGCCAAGTCCCAGATTCTTCTTACTTTGGATATTGGTTTCACCTTGAGTGAATTTTTCAAAGATTTGGTCCAACTGAGATGCCTTGATACCGCTTCCGGTATCTGTAACTGCAATTCTCAACATGCCAGAGCTTTTCTTTGCTGATTTTGAAAACCATCTGGAGTTATAGTGATCACTTCCTTTACCGAATTTCTTAATAAATACGCTATCACGAGCCGTTAAATACGAATCAAGGTTATCTTCGTTGCTTTCATTTCTGGCATCTGGCACCCAATCGAAAGACAGCTTGATTGATCCCTTCTGAGTGAATTTGATTGAGTTACTAATCAAATTCATTATCACCTGTGTTATTCTCTCTGGATCAATGACCAATATATCCGGAAATAGAGGAGAGATATCAATTATGGACATGAGTCCTTTCCCCTCAATCAAATCTCCACACAGCATCGATACATCCTCTATAAAATGCCTCATATCTATTGCAACTGGCATCAAATGAATATTTGTTGCAGAGTTTCCAGACCTTCTTGAGTCGAGTATGGTGAGTACAATATTCTTCAAAATCTTAGAAGAGACATGAATTTTATTCACGATCTTTCTGGCCTCTTCTGGAAGCTTCATATCAGAAAGGATGTGAAGGTTTCCAAGTAGTCCATTCAAAGGGTTTCTTGTCTCATGAGAAAAGCTGAGGATAAAGGTTTCTCTTTCTTCGAGCGCAGCTTCAAGCTGCTCATTTGTCTTTTGCAATGCTTCGTTTTGATCAGCGATTTTTTTCTTCATTTTAACCCATTTTTCGCGAATATTGTCTTGTAAGTACTCCTTGAAAATCAAGAAGGAGAATGCAGAGAAAAAGCTTGCTAGCATATTAATATAAGAGGTATGGACAGCCTTCATAAGTTCTTCTCGAGTTGCATTCTGCATGAAAAGCATGACTTTATCTTGAACAACAAGCCATGAGTGGAAAAATGCAACAACAAAGTAGATGATCAAAATTTTTTTGGAAGCTCCTCTGGACCAAGCATAGCATAAACCAAAGAAAGGAGCATAATAAGCGTCCAGCGCATCGGGAGAATTTGCAAAGTAAAGATAGCCACCAGTGAACGCAGTAAATATTAGCAACGAATAAAGTATATTGTGAGCTTTCCATTTTAGCAAGAAGAGGATCAGGATATAATTTACGACCAGCATGACATAATGCTTTGGGTATAAGAGAGCTCCAAACATAAATCTGAGGATGTTTGAAGGAATATGGCTGACAAAAAAGCTATAAACAACGTTGAGGTTGTAATATTTTTTCTCTAGATAGGTTAGGGTGCCTTTAAGAGAATCAGGAGGTTTGCACAAGGGAGTAATCACATTTCTATGGATCCACATCGCTGATTTGGCCCTTTCGCAAATTTTATTTAACAAAATTCCGAATAGTTTTTACTAAAAAGCCTTTGGGATTAGAGTTAGGCTATTTCTGTGGTAATTCATAGTTGTATTCATAGATACTGCCAGGCAATCAAACTTTATTGGCTGATCATTACGCTAGCCACGGGTCCTCCACGAACTAATACTTAGAAAACGTTTATAGCTATTGAAACAGCTTAATGTTTTTGAACTAGGATAGCGCAATTTCACGTCAATTAATTTATTAATGCTAATTAAAGTAATTGAGAATTTGATTAGAGCTTTTTCTGCTATTTGGCACGCATCTGTGTTTTTAAACGAACCCACTGTAGGTTCATCCATGATAACATCTTTAAATAACTTTACATGTGCGGTTTTCCTGACGATAGTTAAAACTCTCGAAAATTGAAAGAATTAAGTCCTCCTTCCAGTGAGACAGTGATTCATTATGACTTGTAGAAGAAAGTTATCGAATTTGTTCTTAAGATTTGAGATGCAATGTATGATTAATACAGATCTCTGCTCATACACTCGAAAATTGATTGGTTAATGGAAGCTTCTTTGAAAATTTTCAAAACAAAGGGACGCGTCAGTGACCACTGAGAAATATTGTTAGACAATTAGTGAAGAAAAGGACTTATCATTGGCTTTTCGGCAGCTGCGATGAGATCATGGTTTATGTAGATAGATTTTCGATGATAAACTCTTATTTTAGAAAGGATCCAATTTTGAAACGAATAATGGTCTAAAATATGGGGGTAGCAGCAATGAAAAATGGGTGATGAATCTTGAGAACTGATTCGAATTTTAAAAATTCTTGAATAATGTTACTTTTTTTCTCTATTCTAAAAGTTAATGTGTTTTCTGCGAGTAATGACTCATATTGACTACGAGAATTGCAGTTCATGATCGTCACAAACTATTTCAGTGATTTATTCAGGTAGCTAAAAATTTCAGAGCCTCAATAAACTCTTTGAGTATAGATAATGAGTTTCAACCCATACTATATATGGAAGGATTGCTCTTGTGCTATTTATATATTTGAAGGAACCTATTCGCACTCTAACTCGTCTCCATGAACTTAGGGTCATGGAAAAACTCGAATCATTCAACTTGATAGTTATGAAAGAACGTTCAAATTCTGGAAGGTTTTAAAATTCATAGGCTTTTGGATTAGTCTATCAAAGATCTTTTCTAACTTGGATCTTTGTTAAGCCCACTTAATGAAACTATGAAAAGCTGAGGATTCTTGGTCTTTTTCAGTTGCTCTCTTTCCCGTTTTCTGATTTTCTTGCAGGCTTCACTACCATTTAGGGTCAGCATCTCTTTGTCTCAGAAGACATGTCAACATTCCATAAGCATGCTGTTCGTATATCTTAATGGCTTCCCTCCCATTCTTTACTGGCTAACAATCAATACTCAGTTGAACTTAAAAATGCTTTAGACTGATCTTCTGCACATATTTTTTAATTTTCAGCATTATTGTCTTTTTTCTTTGGCTTTGAAAATATTATCATACTAGAATTCAAACTTACGATTGACTCAATAATCTTTAAAATAAATTTGTAATTTTTACTGCGAGATTCAAGCATATATATTAAGTTTCTGAATGCAACAAGGACTTACAATCTTTCTAAATGTTTCAAATGTCATTGGTTTTTGGATGCATTGGTCAAATATCTGTTCAATGATTTGATCTTCCCCATGCCCACTCAGCAAAACTAGAGAAGGTTTAAGAGTTTGCTTTTCTTTCAGGCTGATCAAGTTTCGAATCTCTTTGCAGGCTTCAATACCGTTCAGAACAGGCATCTCCCTATCTAGAAGAATTATTCCTATATCATTGGCATGCAGCTCATATATTTCTACAGCCTCTCTGCCATTCTTTGCTGACAAGCACTCGAGACCTAACTGAGAAGCAAAATTCTGAATGATATCCAAATTCAAGAAATCATCATCAGCAGCTAATACTTTCTTGTGTGCTGAGGCAGAGTAATTTGGTCCTGGTTTGGAAATGCCTAATCGATTCAATTTTTTAGCGAGATGATTATAGTCGCAAGGTTTTGTCAAAAATTCATCAGCTCTGATATTTCCTTGAGGATTCAAGCACTCTTGCATTTC
>ENA-UOTX01000078-UOTX01000078.1-compost-metagenome-genome-assembly--contig:-NODE-78-length-97818-cov-13.554302_pt1 | contig 97818 bp, 46 predicted proteins | sample MGYA00238143_ERZ746982 | MGnify/ENA primary metagenome ERZ746982 (study PRJEB28758, sample SAMN06268862) | compost metagenome | isolation source: single cell | place: USA: California, Emeryville, Joint... | reverse complement strand
GAATGTAAATTTATGCCAAATACATCGCATTATGGAAGCAAATAATTGAGTTTGAAAACCCACCAAATAAATTTTAACCTGGCTTATTTCGACTCTGGCTCATGAAGTCTCGCTGCTTTAGCCATGCAACTAATGAGTCACGTTTTTGCCCGGTGATCTAAATTTTGACTGAAAAATTGAAACTGCCATCAATTTCTCAAAATATCGCTTTCGAATTCATTCTAATTTTTATGGATAACATTAGAACTTGTACAGAAAATTAGAACTCGACCACTCACTCAATCGGCATTATTCACTAAACAGTCAATGGTTCAAAAAAGCCTAAAAGGGCCATGAACTAATCCTTGTTCGCCCACATTACTCTTAAATTATTTCAATTCCTCTTGAGCAAGCATTGATTTTACAAATCATTGGATACTATTTCTCATCAAAATAAGGATTTGGCTCAAAGAGTTCTTCATGCTTATAGGTTGATAGTGGTGGATTGTCCTTGCTACAAACTTATTTATAGCGATGACATATTTTCAGCAATTTACCTTCCTTCGAAAGTGAAGCCTTCAAAAGCACCTTGACTATATCCATCTAATCTTCCCATAGGCGTATTATTTTTCAATGTTCGTTCTGTGAAAGTCTGAATAGGAAGAAGAATAAGAGTCGATGAGTTTTCAGAAATTTCTGTAGTTCTTCTACTGGATCAAAAAACGTCACATCTTCGTCTCCTTTGAGCTTCAGTAAAAAAGGCGGTTCCAACGGGCTTTTGTTTCAATTGAGGACTGAGCCCATTTTTAAAAATTATTTAAAGAGTTAATGAAGTTCGAATGAAATTCTCCATGATGAGTGGTTATTGAAATGGAGCTTCACTACATGACTAAGACAATGTGTAAAAGACTTTGTCATCACTAGAGACAAAAGTAATTTGAGGGTATGAGTGAGTAATATGGATGCTTATTGAGATTAATATAACAATTAATTATATTAGTGTAGAACTCACACTTTTAAGTAGATTTAATTTCTTAAAATATTAAACTGCTAGGGGCTGGAAGGATTATTCCTTCACACATAAAGTTCGGCGCTTGCCGAAATTGTTTCAGTGATTAAGATCAACAAATTTTGTAAACGAAGTATGAAAATATAGGAACCCGCTTCTTTAATAATTATTTTTTCGAATAATTAGGATATGGAAATCGAATCGACTAAAGAAAAAAATAAGTATGAACCTCTTCAAACAGAAGAAGAGGAAGTTAAAATAGATGCAGAGAAACTCAAGGCCGTGAAGCTCATACAATCGAAATACCGTGAGCACTTGCAATATAAGCGAGTTCGTGCTCTGGCCCAAGAAGCAGAGTATCTCCAGAAAAACCCCGTCAAGCCTCAAGATCCTACTGAAGACAATGTGCGAGAGGTATCGCTCAAGCAGAGCTTTTACATAAAGAAGCTGCCTACAGAAGCCTGGATCAATATATTCTCTTTCGTTGCAGATTACCAACAGCTCCTTGGAATTTCTAGAACATGTAAATTATTCAATCAAATTTGCAAGATGAATATCCTCTGGCTGGAGTCACTGAGAGTCAGCATGCCTAAAGTATACCAGAAGTATGATTTTAAAGTGACGAATGTGAAAGACATTAACTGGAGAGACGTGGTGAAGGAAAAATGCCTTGTCATCAAAGCATATGCCAAGATCATCAAATCCATGCACGAGCAAAAGGATCGAGGAAATGCTTTCTTTCATCAAGCAAAATACAGTGAGGCCGCCAGCTGCTTTAAAGATGCTCTTGACTTCATGAAGAATAGCAAAAAGAATCTCGTCGATGTGAATGATGTTATCACAAAAGAACTTCAGTCAGAAGGGTTGAAAATCACAGCCATCCTCCTCTCAAACTCATCGATGGTTGAAATTAAACTTGAAAACTGGCCCAAAGCATTCTATGATGCTGTAAAAGCCAAGAAAAAATTAAAAATGATCCGAGACCTAATGGACGATCCTGAAGAGTACAAGAAAAAATTCGAGCTCCTTGAAGAAAAGGTAATCTATCGAATGAAACAAGCTTGGGTGAATTTCCCTATGATTTCATTTGTGAGATATTCAGATCAAGTCGTTGAAGGAGTTGGTGTAGGAACGATGATAGAAGCGACTGAAAACATCAGTGGTGGAATATTCAGTGGTTCAAAAGTCTTGATGGTTGATTACGACCGGAGTCACAGCATAAAAGGAGTCATTATCAACAAAACTGTGAATGTTCAAGGCTCGCGCATGAGAGTTGGAGGGCCTTGCGAAATGCACGTTAAAACGACTCTTCATAACATCCCAAATGTTCCCGGCGCGAAACAGGTTCTTGAGGGCGTATGGGTAGGAGGTGAAGTGGATTCTTATAGAGGAAATCCACAATACAAAATTAACGACTACTATGGGTATGCGGCGTGGTTTGACGGGCAATTAGACGGAGAATTAAGACATAACGACTGGAGTTGGCATAATAATGCGGCTGCTGATCAAATCTTCACAGATTACTAGCTTATTATAAGGGAACTTTGGAGAAATTTGTTGTAATTCCAGCTACTTCAATCAGATCTTGTTGTGATTGATTGTATATATCCTTATGTAAAGAAGAGTTCGAGTTTAGTCTTCCTTCGAAAGTAGCGAGAAAGAGATTATAACAGATTTGAGGTTTGACGACGAATTGTGTAACCGCGTTAAGTTATGACACTCGTGAGGTTATGGGATCTTTACTCATTGAGAATAAGTGCTCTTAGGTTTTGATCACGCCTGATTTTAGGCAAACTATGCATAGATTCGTTTGAAGAAAGCAAAATCAAAAATTGTTCTAACAAAGCGAACGGAATAAAATAGTATTTATATTTATAGTTAGATATCTTGATCAAATGATTAACATGACACCTGACCAGAGCAGAATCGATGCTATCCTGAAAGAACTTGGCCCGAAGCTAACAAATGCGTTTACAGATTTCAAGTTTCTCACTCAAGTCGGTTGCTGCTTTGAATTTCAGGCTCAATCGATCCGTACTAAAGAAAAAATCACTATCAGAATTTTAGATCGGACGCCTAATTTTTGTACAAAGAATGAGGCTTTGGATACCGCAACCACGTTGTTTATTCAGGAATTATTGCATCGATGTACAAAATTTGGAAATAAATCGGGAATTCTTACTGAAAGTTTCGAATACTCTCAAAACAAAATCGCTGTGGCGATAAAAACCGACTCTAATGTAAAAGTAATGAATCAGAGTAAAGACGTGCCAATTTCAAGTGCAAATTTGGATAAAATGATCGAAGGCGTGATTAGTGACATCAAATTCTTGCGTTCAAACTTGGAACTTGAAAATTTCAAATTACATTCGAAAAACATATTTTATAACCTGAATGCTGATGCATTTTTCTTGAATGATTGGTGCAGTCAGGTTAGCAATAGCAATCCCAAAGTAGACTTGAAGCAGAGTTTTGTTAGATTAGAAGGAGTAGTGGCAGAAGATTTGCAAGAGTTAGGTTTGATGATACTTGAAATGTGGGGGATACAAAGGAAAGAATTAGATGAATTTATGAAAACAGATGAGGGAGGAAATCAGCACAACGAATTGTCAAAAGGGTTACTAGAGGTTTTCGATAAAATCTATTTCAATTCAGAAATAAAAAGCCTGATTATAAATTCGCTACATAAGGCGATCAGAAGATCAGATGAGCAGTTTTCGAATAAGACCTTTGGATTGACAGCTTATGGTGAGATATAGTATTTTCATTTTCTAATTTATTACTACTCTAGAGTCGAGCCGGAATAAAGTTATCTGGTGTTCCTCAGGACGAAACATAATTAATATCTTCGATGTGACGTCAAATCAAGTCGAGAAATCATTTCAAGGACCATTCATTAATGGAAGTGAGCCATTAGATATGGGAATTTATGCTTGAAATGTATTTTATTAGATTCTTATACTTACGTCGAGCATGTTCCAAATACAAGTTATTTGCTCTCTGTCCATAATAATGACCCAAAAGAAGCTCTTTTCGAGGTTATCGATTTCAGTAGTAGCCCCGCAACAAGTCTATATCTATTCGGCAAGGTTCCAGGAGGTAATTTCCTTGTTTTATTGGATTCATATCATTACTGCTTTATTAAAACATTATAGTTATTGGGAGACAAGGTATCTCTGTAAATAAGCGGAGGGGGCTAGCTGCTCTTCTTTCAGTTCAAAATATCGCTGCTTACCATCTATTCGATTGCACTAATTTACAAATCATCAAAAAAGGTGCTTGGCACAATTCACATCGAAGTATTTGACGGTCATTCCTTAAGATAGTTAGAAAATTTTTTTCAAAGGCAAGATCGAATGTGTGGATATTGATCCTGCGGGTAGAAATATTGGACAAATAGATATGAGTGGTTGCTATGTAGTAAGCAATCTAGAGACAGGCAACTCACTTTTGGAACTTGGCCACAGTGACAGTAATAATACTAGCTCGGATCCTATTTAAATTGAAACAGATAATGGGTGGAATAAGTGTAAATGGAATCCATTAGAAACGATTCCATGTACAGCTGTATTGGATTCTGGAAGGAATTTAAATCTAATTGATAACGAAAAACAGAAGAAATTGCAGCTCTTTGCTGGCCTCTCTGGTAAAATCCTCATCGGTTTAAAGACAATTTTTTTATTTTTAGAGGTTTACTGGATTGATTGGAGAAATGATGGTAATCTCATTGCATTCTCGACAATGAAAAAAATTGGAATATTTGACGTTCGCTTGAATAAGACAATAAACTGGTTCGAGGATTTCAACAGCCGTAAGTTTATATTATTAAAATGTAAAAAATTATCGGCTAGACACAAATTGGGGCGTAAAATGGAGTCCTGACGGGAGACTGCTCTGCACAGCATCTGAAAGTAGTTGTGTTGTTGACTTTGATACTGGCAAGAAAATTTGCGAGCCAAAAATAAGTAAAGAATATCTATATTTTTTGGATCAGTCACTCATCACAATTTTAGAGGCGTGGTCAGCATGCTTTCTTCAAGATTAGAATGCTGTTGAACCAAATCTTGCAATTTTCGCAAGTTATATTTTATGGGATAAGTTCAATTTGAGACATGAATGAAAGAAAGATGAATGATAAACTCTGATCAGGAGAGTGGATATTCTGTCAAAAAAAAAAGAAAAAGTATCAACTCTTCGGAAAATTAAAGAATAAGGAATCTAGTTTTCAATCAATAATATGCACAAAATTTAGAACTCAGATTTATATTATTGGTATGTGCTTGAAACAGCAACAAAAATATCCTAGTTTCTTATCTTCTGCCTGGTTTATTGCCATTTGTATGAAGAAATTGAAAATAATTTTTGAGAATATCTTAATAGCCTTGTTTCTGGTTTATCTGCTCATTTTATCATAACTCCCTCCATTTTGTGTTTGAGATAGAGGAAATTGACTGATTAGGGCTCTATATTTGAGAAATGTAGCAGTTTAAAGATTTTGTAAATTACAAAAGAGATACCAGACGCTAACCTATAAAACTGCTTCCTTTTAGATCTAAAATTTGGCGAAAAAAAGGAGTTAAAACGAGAGAAATATGCTTCTTTTCTTCTGTCTAAACAAGTTGGCTGCTGTAATCTTATCTGCCTAGAAAATGTTTACGAATATTTATTAAACTTGCAACTGCAATATTAAGTTTGTATTCCTATGTTCTGATAGCGAAGGCTATTTCTTCAACACCCGTGATCAACAAGCATTCATGATCACATTTTCAAAAACAAAAAAAGAAAAGAAAAGAAAAGTCTGCCATGTCTTATCTTAACTTTGGTTTTCTGGATAGTTCTATTGTGGTAAAATATATATAAAGAATAAAGAATTTTTCTTTTTCAATTTTCATTTTTCAAAAAGAATTTCGCAAAGAGCTGAAAATGTTCCATATCCTTTCGAAAACAACAAGAATTTGTCATTAATTTACTGAGATTCTCCGAAAAATTCGATACCAGTACTACCATCAGCTTATCGATGAGAGGCCGCGCAATCATCGATAGAACAAACAGAATTATTGCACATTTTCGCGCAGACTACGCAATGCTGACAAAGTGTTTTAAATCATTTAAGCAGCCTCTCTATAGCCTATACGGACGAAGTTTTTGTGTTACCATTGAGCCGAAACATTATGAAATTGTCATCTCTGGTAAACATTCATACATCATTACATCAGGGTTAAATAAATTTTTTTATAGGTGGAGGGGTTATCGGAGCAGCGCTTGCGTTGAACCTGAGCAAAACAGGACATTTCAACACCATCGATAGAAAAATCCTGTTGCTCGACCAATCAGATAATCAAAAACTTTCGGACTATCATAAACACGCAAAAGGTATCGCTCCTGACCAACGCGTATATTCCGTCAACCCTTCATCGAAGGCGCTGCTTGAATCGCTTGGAGTATGGAAAGAACTAGAACCGAAGCGGATTGCTCCTATCGAACATCTGCAGATATGGGAATCAAGCGGTACTTCTTACATGCGCTGGAATGAAGATGCTAGTGAGCCTCTCGGATTTGTTGTCGAAGACAAGCACCTTCTCGCTGCTTTGCATAAATGTCTTGAGGCAGATGGAGTTGTGCAGCGAGAATTCTCAACCAAAATTACCAGGCTAAACACCAAAGACACTACTTATGCAAGCGGAACACTTAACGATGAGGTAAACTTTACGGCTCATCTCGTTGTTGGCTGTGATATGGATTCGTTTGTTCACAGAGCGATGAATATTCCTATCGAAGAAAAAGAAAGCGATTATTACAAAATTGCTTGCACTGTAAAAGCTGAGAACAAGAATGATCGCACGGTCTGGCAAAGATTTATGGAAGCTGGCCCAATCGCGATCCTTCCCTGCTGGGATGGCTATAGCTCAGCTATTTGGAGTTGTGATAAGGAACTTCATAAATACCTAATGGGACTTGAACCTGCAACGTTTATTGATGAGCTTAATCATAACTTGACGAAAAAATCAAAGCATGAAACAATAAACGTCTCGTTGGGAGGAGGTGAAAAGTTCGCTTCGCCACCAAAAATTCTCGAAGCAGTGAATGAGAGAATCTCATACCCAGTGACAAAACACCAGATGGAGAGATATATAGCTCACAGACTGGCATTGCTTGGAGAAGCAGCCCATTCTGTTCATCCTCTAGCGGGGCAATCGTTAAATCTAGGTCTGATGGACGTGGAGGTTCTAACACATGTACTCAATGAGCAGCTACATGAGAAGAAAGATATTGGCGAGGAGACTCATCTGAAGGAATATGAGACGAAAGCGAAGCTTTATAATTACCTTATGATGGGAGGTATTGAGTTGATTATGAAGGGATACGAGAATGAATTGCTTCCTTTCGTTCAAGCAAGGAATTTTGCTTTGAGCGCGCTCAACAATCTAGGATTTGCAAAGAAAGCTTTCAATGAGATCGCTAATGGGAAATTATACAGAGACATGATTGTGAATAGCAGTAATGAAGAGTTCTGGAAAGGAATGAAAGTCTTCCGAAACCTTATCAAAGATGATAAATTCCCTCAGATATTTGGCGGCGAGAGCAAATAGTTTTTATAATGGCTTTGAACTTTTACTACAAGAAATAATCATCAGAATTCTAATAATTATTGGTGTTTGTAACTATCTATAATTAATATTTGTGCCCATCAAATGAATTTCGATAATTTCAATATAATTACACCAATCTTGCAGACTAATTTACCTTGAGGACTTTAATATCAGCATTAAACGCTATGAATAACCTTTCTGCCATACATAAAGCCGAACACTTGGGAACTCCGCAGGTTAATAATTTTGAGAAAATCATATAATAGATAACAAAAGCAGAGTTTAAACCTCATAGAAAGATGTCAGATGAAGTAAGTTATTCGCTTGACAAAAATCGTACTTAATGGTGAATACTTAACAACCCAAGCCACAACAAATTTGTCAGGCATCATCATCATTTGAAGGAGTGTGATGTAAATATTTCGAATGATGGATCACACTTGCGCTTTTGCCACTCATTGAACTGTCTCCATAGGAGGAAGGCGCGATGGCTCTGCTTTGGGCGCGTCTAAATAATGCGGCACTAAGCTCACCTTCCGACGAATTAGAATGCACTGATGATGATAGAATGGCAGAATTTTGAGACTTTCTTCTCTTAAGACATCTTTTATCAGTTTTGCAAAACTTGCTCTTGTAACCGCTTATTACCGCGTGGGACAATCCGAATACAACAGCGTTAATGAACCCTTGCGCTTGTACAAATATTTCCAATAGTTTTGCAAAATCCTGGGATAAAATGGAAATTTGTCCCATCTGAATACAAAAATCATTTACGATTTTTGGCACCCAAAACACAACGAGGAGGAGAGGGTACAACAATATTTTGAACACATACCAATCTCGGTTTTCTTTGAGAAGTTTCATCATGCTAATCACAGAAGCGATGGAATAGTAAATGCATGCGATAGTAGCTCCCATATAAAAGAAGTCATTAAAGACCATAAAACTGACGTCGAACTCTCCTATAAACATCTCATGAAAGCAAAGACCTCTGACGTCATCGTATTGCACAAAGTTCGTGAATGCAGCACCGACTGTCGCTGGAATTGGTAAGGTCATTGAAAGTAATAAGTAGAGTTTGAATTTATTTCGTAACGCGTACTCGTCAAGCTCATCTATATACACCTTAAGTGCGTGACTGAAGCAAGCTGCCCAGCAAAAGGAGCAAACAACACCATAATGAGCAATTAGTATCATTGTAATGCATCTTCCTTCGTTGATGCCAGGCAAAACCGAGAGCAACAGAACAGGGACAGCAAAAATGGTATCTGCTATTGAAATCCATAATATCATCCGAGTAAGTGGTTGCTTGGAGAGTTTTAAATAATAGATTGTGAAAAAGATAAATGTGATTCCAATCATGCTGAGATAAACACCGAGACTGAACCATGAGTGCTCGCGGGTGGCGAATGGTATCGTTATTGTGCTCATTGCTATTTAGCTACTTTCTCGATAGTTTTTCTTTCAAGTTGCTACCTGATTCAAGACTTTGGCTGATCTTAATTGATAAAAAGCCCAACTAAAATCTCTGCAATGTGAAATGAAAATGAGTAAATTTTCAAGCTCATCTACAAATAAATTTACTGGAACGATACATAGAGAAAAAGAGAGATCATATTACTGAACTGAGTTGAGAAAAGCAAAATCTATGGGAATGGAATTAACTTAGTTCTACTCTAAGATAATTCCAATTTCCAATGAATATCGTCTCATTGGATTATAACAGTAAGGTTTTTTTGTGGAAAAAAAAAAATGAAGAGCTTTAATGACTTCAAAATGCTTGTATCAGTCTAAACATGTATCGATGTAAATATTACTGATGATGTAAATAAAGTCCATTTCGGAGATTTACTTCTTGAATAATATACAAGAGAAAATAAATATAAGTTAAGAAGAAGGATATGCTAGTGTTTTTAAGTTCAGATAATTTTGAGTGCTTGGTGGAAAGTTTTCTTCTCATATTCTTCAATGTTTGATTATGGCCCTTTTTAATGGAAATCTTTGTAGACCTATTTTGAAACCTGTATGAAAATCCCATCTGCCACCCTCATACTCTGATAGACACTCAGCACTCTCAGCGATACCAAAAGGTTAGTAGATATATATAGCATAGGAAGTAAAATATCGATTTCAGTTAGTAATTTCTCAATTTGCATTGTGCTTTGTAAAATCACTCCCTTCAGCAAATGGCCCGAAAAAGAAGCACTAGTAACCCGCAAGACTTAATTTTTCTTTGTCTTTTTCAATGACTCCTGTTTCAGGGAGATGTTAAAACTGATTCGATTTAAGGAATCAATTCATACGTGGAAAAATTTGTTTTCATAATCAGAATCGTCAATAAACTTTCCTGGGGTGGCTGTGCTCTCAAAAGTTGTTGAGGCTAAGATTTTCTTCACACTGAAGTCCCTATTGAGGCATAATATCTTCAAATTCCAATAATGCGTCCACACACACACATGGTTTGATCTCTGACCTCTGGGGATAAAGGCACCTGCCTTACCGATCTCATTGTTCACACATGCCAATTCTCGTTCCTCTTTCTCAAGTAGATGCATCCAACATGGAGAGGTCGCCTCTTTCGATTAATTCTCTAGTAATTTTTCAGTATGAAATTGATGGCTTATAACTAGTTTTTAAATCTTTTATAACAATACTCCATGACTAGATTTTAAATATTTATAGGCGCCTTTTGTATCAAAAAATTAAAGGTATTTACTTCCAAAAACTTGATTCAAATGGTAACCAAAAGCAACTCAAGATCATATAAAAAAATTGGAAACTATATATATGGATTGGACCAGCAGCCACTCGGGACAGGCTCCTTTGGGTCGGTCTTCAAAGGTTGCGAATTGAGCGATCGAAAGAAAGCCGTAGCCATCAAGATGATTAATAAAGAGACTTTTGAAAAGAAAAGGGATTTCTTCTTAAGGGAGGTGGAAGTCCTGAGCAGCATCAAAGGAGAGCATCTTCTGGAGCTCAAGTTTGCTGCCCAATCAACCACTGGAAACATATACATCATTACAAACTATTGCAATGGTGGAAATCTCGCAGATCTAATGGAATCCAACGGGGGAAAACTTGATTTAGAAACATCCCTGAGAATTCTCTCTGAGGTCGCTCAAGCTTTCTTAGAAATCGAAAGTCTCGATCTGAGAGATATTGATGGAAAGAAGAAAACAGTCATCCATCGTGATATCAAACCTGAAAACATTCTTTTCCAAGATGGAAGAGCTATTCTAGCAGATTATGGGTTCGCAAAATTTGTTTATGAAGAGACAAAAGAGAATTCGATGGTTCATACGAAACTCGGAACGCCATACTACATGTCTCCACAGCAGTTAAAGCTGCTCCCCTACTCCTATAAGTGTGATGTGTGGGCAATGGGAGTTGTAACTTACCAAATGATCTTTGGCAATCGTCCATGGGATGGCTCAACTCTTTATCAACTGGTGTGCAATATAGAAACCAAGCGGATTAGTTTCCCAGAAACGATCCCTGAACCGGTTCAAGATCTTTTAAAAAGTATGCTGCACTTAGAAGAATCAAATCGTTCAGACTGGAAGGACATACTAAAGCACGAAGCTTTGAAGGGATTTAAAGACAAATTAGATGAAAAACGAGATGATTAATTAATACCATATGACGCTCTGTGATGTGACTTGGCACAACAAGCATCCTAAGAACACAAAATAGATATTATCTGTTCTCTAAAATTCTCGTATGAATTGTTTTTTCAATTAAGACTTTCCCCTTGTTCAAGCTAGTTGAGACACACCCTATCTTGCCTCGAGTTGTCTACATAAGATATTGGGAAAAAAATTAAATCTATCAATCGATATATAAAAAGCTCTTTGATTTTTATTGATTACAACAAGATTTGAAGAAGAAAAATTAGCTACCTACTCAAAAATCTAAACTCCGAGCTTTAAGAAATTGAAGGCTTTCAAGAGCATCACAGCTAATTAACATCAAAATCATTTCATTAATTCAAGTACGCTTATCAGTTGTGCTTGGGCTATCATGAGCTCTGAAAGTTTCACATGTAGTCTCTAAATACTTTATAAAACAAAATGAACACCTAATGAACAAAAAGCAGATATCCTCTCTAAACACTAAGAGATTACCAAAAGAAGAAAATGATGATGTTCAAAAGTGGCTCTTCTGACTGAAGAAATTTAAAGTTAATCTAAACAAATAGGATCAGAAAATATCCCTTTTTTATGTTTCACATTATTGACATTCAAGAAAATGTCTCCTTCTGTTTTCTTGCCACTCAGATCTAAAGAAGTCCCTGGGCTTTCATGTGATCTCACTTCGGTTGTAGTCATAGAAATATCTCTCACGACCTCAGATTCGTATTTTTTCTTTTTAAGTTTCTCTTTCTCGTCACGATTTAACTGTATCGGCTCCTTGCTCTTAGAGATAGTTTTCCTCAATATTTGCTCGGAATCAGACTTTTTCTCCTTTGATTTTTTCGTTTTAAAGTAACGCTGAAAGAGTTTTACAAGCTTTTTCTTTGTAGTTAGAGAATGATTTTTGTTTTGTTTCATGGCCATTGCGTTGCTGGCAGCAAAGTCATCAAACTTCAGGAGAATACAGTCTTTGTCGCTATATTTGAGCAAATCATTCAGATTTTGCTCAGCCTCAGAAAAAATTAGTTCTAACTCGTTCTTTCCATTCAGTTGTTGCTGCATCACTAAATGATTTCCTTCTTTTCTGGGCATTTCTTCTTGAGTCTTGTTACTTGGACTCCCTTCCACTTCGATTGGCATTACTTCTAGGCGACGATCCAAAGCTTCTTTTTCTATTTCATACTGTAGATGTTCGGTATTCTGTATGTTCGAAAACTTATCTTGAGAAGGTCGCAAATCGTTTTTGCCTTTAGTATTATGATTTTCTTGAATAATTTCAACACCTGAAAGAATTTCGATGTCCATGACTGAGCTTGTGTCGCTCTTCAACTTTCCTTGTTTAGATGTTAGTTCTAAACCTATCTGTTGCTTGTCTTGTGCTTGTTGCTCACCTTGATGATTGGTATTTGCCAACAAATTGTCACAAACCATGCCTGATGTATCTTGCTGATTTGGGTTGACTTTAGTGACATATTCTGTCTCAGAGCGATTGTAATTTGTATATAAAATTTCCTCAGGTGTTGAGTGAGCCATATTGGATTTCAGTGGTTCCACCAAGCCTATTCTCTCATTCCTTTTGGATTCATTTAGATCTTCCTTTGAAATTTCACCTTCCGAGTCATCTAACACGATAGTAACAGTCTGCTCAGGTTTTTTGCTTGAAATTGTGCGATTTTCTGCGATTGGAACTCTTTCCTTTTTGTCTTTCAGTCTTTTTTGGAGCTCCTTCTCCTTTCCTGTGAATGTATACTCGCCATCACTAGTAAACGTTACTTCTGGGAATTCCGAATTCAGAACACCCAACTCCTCAGCTGTTTGCAATATCTCTTGGAAATACGTGTCGACGACAATATCGAATGCTTTTATCTTACAAATTGGACATTGCCATTTTCTTTGAGGATTTTTGTGCCAGACATTCACAAAATTTTCAAGGGAGAAACAGTTTGCGTGCTTACAATATTTCCCTTTTGCTGGAGTTTGGAGAGGTTGCATATCCAAAACACATGTTAGCGCATAACCAAGTTTGTCAATTTCTATTCCACTGTTTTTGAACTGATCAATAACTCTCTTTTTGCAATCCTCGATTTCTCGCTTATTATTCTGCTTTATTTTGGTTATTAACTCTTCAGGTTGGAGCTTTTTCACAACGAAAATTCCTATGAAGTAGGTTTCTGTGTCTGGAGATTTTTGACTGTGCTGACCTGGATAGTACTTGATGTAGAGGTTATTCATCCCCAAATTGACACATTGAGTAAAATATTTTTCATCTCTGCGTTTTTTAAGAGATGAGTTTGACGCTAAAGGCTTCAGCTCAAATTCTTTTCGACCATTTAAATGAAGCTCTCCTTGATAAGGCCACGTCGGCTCGATACTCTTTTCTTCTAATCTCATACAACGTATTTCCAGCCCGATGTTTTCATTAGTCAATATCATCTGGTACATATCTTTGGGTATAAAAACTTCGATACTGGTATTGTTTAGCTTGAGAGGGCATTTCAATACACTCAAGATCTCATGCAATGGATCAGAACGCTTCAATAAGCAATCAATACATTCGTAGATCTTTGCTTCTTCAATTCCATATTTTATTTTGGCGCAGGCTGTATGGACTTTTCTTCTACAACAACTGTTAATGCAAGTTAGAACCCCATCAGACTCGGATTGAATCTCAATGCCACAGAGACATGATTTCGAATCTAATGACTTGGCTTGGGTCACAAGAAGATTATTATTCGTTGATGGGATCATTCCAGGCTTCGAGTATGAGACAAAATTACCCATAGGAGGATAAAAGTCTTTTTGGACTGGTACAAACGTTGGTTGGTTGGCCGCAGAAGCAATGAAATTGTGAGTACGGGCAGCTATTTGAAACTGTAGGAAAATAGCGTGAAGGTGAGAGTTAGTAAGAACGTAATTTAGATCTTGGCTTGTTGATTGAGAGCTAAAAGGAAACCCATTGAGAGATTTGGTGATTATTTGATAGAGAGCTTTTGAAATGGCATCGATAATTTCATCTTTTTTTTTATTGTGATTGGCAATCTTCATAAACGTCGCAATTGTTTTGATTTCTGGAAGGTATAATTTCGACAACTCACCACGAGTGAGGCTGCCTATGAGTAAATCCATTTGCTTTTTTGACGTTTTAAATTGTATTTTAATTTAAGATTGCTTAATATGTTAAATAACCAATTTTTTTCAGCATCGGACTCAATTTTTGCAGATTCGCAACGTGAGTCAGTTTTTCAGTGAATGAGTGCTTGCTTGTCGGTTGAACGCACCAAATTGCGCGATGATCCGTGTTTTTTCAAGAGTTTTTGAGCCGCCTTTTCTAAAATAACAGCTCGATAAAAGCGGGAAAAGATATTACTTTCAAATTTCGAGCCTAAATTAGGATACTTAAACTAAGGTATCTTGCTCTTATTTAATCTGCGTATGAAGAACCTGTCTGTATCTTGACCTTTCTTGTGCAGAGCAAGGAAGCTGATAACCTTTGTAAGTGAGAACTCCTTAGTGGATGTCCAAGACCCATTGGTTCTAAAGGTTGCTGCTCGGCCAAAAATTTGTCTGATTTTGGTGGGATAGAGATTGCCGCTAAATTTAGGAGCCTAAAAAATAAGTAACTAACTAAATGTATGTAGGAGATTTGTAAAATTCAAACCTTGCTACTTAAATCTGAATATAGTGGTTCCAGTTCAACAGCACATCATCGCGTTCGAATGAGTGATAAGGACAGCTGTGTAAGGGCTGAAATTTAATTTTGAAAATTTATGAGTGACATGAGCGAATATCTGTTCATAATTCCTACCTAGTATATACATCAGAAGCGTCGACGTTATTTGAAACTTTTTTTTTTGATCGAACAAAAAATCCAAAATTGAATATTTTCTTTGAAATTCGAAAACATTATTGAACTGGCTGAATTCATAAACCTCTGGAATACAAGAATTAAAACATTATGAAAAGTAGGTAAAAATATTCGCTATGAATGTAAACAACGCATGCTGCGAGTTCACTCATCTAACTGGAACGACAATAATATTGGGGTATGTTTATCTATTTTGAGTGCAGTCTCGCTTATTTGAGGTGTATGAAAATGTGTGTGACGTTCTTAGTATCTTATTCATTGCTCAACTTTTTGTTTGTTGGATATTTAATCTCCTCTTCCTACAGAAATTCTGATTTCAGTGGGAACCTGTATTGAGATATTTTGGATGCAACACTCCGAAACTGACTCATGACAACTACATCTCTCTCAGTTTCTGGATAATTTATTTGTCTAGTTTCGAGTTTTATTGTTCTATTGCTATTTTCTCCGATGATGAACCAAAATTTGTTCAATAGAAACAAATTTTCCTATGGGACAATTCATTAAAATGGTGTCTCACATTCGAAGACAGAGCTCTCCATTAGTGGCTCATAACAGCCGTCCGTACTCTGTAGCAGACGCCAGCTTGTTGGTATTCATTTACTGAACTTTGCTTTGAGAGTATTCTGACCACGGTTAGTTAGACTTCAGAAACTCCAGAAATAACGCGTCTAGAATCGAAATCTTGAGATTAAATCATTATCATTTAATTTCATGAAGATTAAACTGATTTAGAACTCTGTGGAGTACCAAGGAAACTCAAATAAAAATTTCAAATTTTAGATGCTCGAAAACGGTAGTTGATCAGCACTTACTTAGCATGCTTAATCCTCAATAATTTAATTTAAAGGCTAGGATCAGACACCTGGTCAATTAGGAATGTTTTTAAGTAATATTGCTACCTAGCAACTAAGCATGATTCTCTTGACTTTGCTTCTCTGTTCGAATTTCATTTCCTTTATTAAATGTATTTTTTCGTTTAATCTAAGAAAAATCGAGATCCAAGCAAACTACCAAAAATTGCTTTTTTGGTGCCAATAGTATATTTATTTTCGGCAATCACGGAAAAGTTGGAAGTTGAGAGGCGTCTTTGACTACCTTTGCAAACCTTGTGACCTTTGGAATCTTGCCTTCATAGTAGTTTCTCAACAGAATTCAAGTCTGAAAGTATATACCCTCATTTAACAATAGTAAAATTAGTACTAAATGTCCTCCTCTCTTAACAGAGCCGGCACATTGCCTTGAGTTTGTATTCAAACAGCAAGAGATGCGCAATCATGTTTCTAGGCTATTATAAATTTATTCAAGTTTAGAATAATGTTACCAAGCATGATCACGGTTGAGAATAACAAACCGATTAGACTTTCTAATGAAATTTAATAATCATTCTCATGAATTAATCTCGAACTTATTGATGCTACCAGTGTTTTTTTAAATGCTGAAAAAATCTATTCGATCGATTCAGAGTTAACTCAAATAACTAAAGTTAGAATACGTCTGCGTATTTTTAGTTCGTATATTAGAATACCAAATGGAAAAATCTTACACTCCGACTCTGAAACTTTCTAAAAGCAATTCCCAAAAAAGACAGTCTCCCACTTTTAAAAAGAGGTCTTCCGAGAAGCAAGGTACCCTTGGTTCATTGGAGAGGAGTAGAGAAGCTCGCATTGAAACGGAAATCCGTTCTCAGGCAAAATTTGAGGAAACAAAACTTGTCTCGAAAAAGAGTCTGAATGACATTAGAGAAACCAGCTTGAATTTAAATATTGTCACTCATCCAGCTGTGACTACAAGGATGACATTAGACACCAAGCAGCAGTCGCATACAGAGGTGACTCTGACAGACGAGATGCTGGCCCAGCAAGCCACCTCAAAGACCAAACCTCCGGTTAGGAGACAGCAGCAACTAGAAGCTCTTAATACTCTTATTGGAATAAAAGACATAGAGCCCCGCTTGACAAATGAAATTGCTGGAAAGGCAGTGGAAGAGAAAAAACATAAGAGAAGAGGAAGGGATATATTGGTGATTGTTTGCTGCTTCCCTTGCTGGCTTTTGTGGTTTATTGCCAGCAAATGTATAAAAAGGAAAAAGAACGAAGAAGATGATGAGGAAACTCAGGAGGAGATGGTTTGTGTCTGCGGATGCACGATTTGCGCTTGTGCGGCAACAAGCTGTCTCCCTCAACTTTTTTCCTCTTAATGACAATGAGCAAAATGCCTGATATTTGAATGAAAATATCTATCTGACAGGCGATGATATCCAAAGTGTTTAATTCAAAAAACCTTTCTAATCACATCCGCCATCTTTCAGGTGGACTAATTATATGGTATCAAGCTTTGCTGTTATTCATAATTCACATATTCGAAAGAGTAGTGTTCATTCGCTTCATAATTTATAAAAAATTCAAGCCAAGCAATGATCAAAATTGAATTGAAAATATCTCAAAATAAACTTTAAAATCGATATTATTACATGTTTGAATTAAGAAAGAAACAATTTTTTCATTCTTTCTGAAATTCCACCTCCAGTATAAATTTTTTAATTCCTCGACCAAAATATCATTTATTTCTCTTCTCGTTTCTAGAGTTCAAATAAAACTGTTCGTAATTATTTCAGTTATGGCTGAACTTCAAAATTTGGACATCGAAATCGCATTTATAATTAGTCATGTTATATTTAACTAATCTGATAGCACATCTTCTACAATCTAATTTCGATCGAAAAGATAAAATTTCAGAATCTTCTTGATATCTAAGAACATTCATCGATGAAAATCTACCCGTCTCATCTTCAATTTTTCGCAGAACAAATCGAATCCCTCACCAGCTAAAGTATATATGCTCATTATTTTATTCATAGGTTCTTAAGAGTCGCAGAAACATAGATTTGATCTCATTGCTTATATGAAAGCTAGAATCGAAATGAATCTGAAATGTGTTATTTCTGATATGAACTGTTGAATTCAACTCCAATAATTCTAATAGTTTTTTTCTTGTTCTCAGAAAGCGGTATACTTGCTAAGGCTTTATGGTCAAGAATTTCTTTCCAGTCTGGACGGTCATCTTCCTTTTCAGCAAGCATGCTTTTCAGCAAATCTTGAACCTCTTGAGGAATTTCTTTGGGAAAGGTAAGAGCTTTCGATCTGATATTTGAGCGAATGAGAAATTTATTTTCACCACTCCAAGGACGAGTTCCAAAAATTAATTCGTATGTTACTATTCCCATAGACCATACATCGCATTTAAATGAATAGTCTTCACCAACAAGCAGCTGCGGAGACATGTAAGCGGGGGTTCCCAACTTCGTATGATCATCCTTTGCAGTTTTATTCGCTGCATTAATAAATTTTGCGTAACCAAAATCTGCTAACACAGCAACTCCTTCCCGAAGCAAAATATTTGCAGGTTTAATGTCCCTATGCATTATAGTTAACAAATTTCCATCTGATCCTATGAGCTTCAACGATTCCGTTTCATAGAACGCCATAGCGATCTGTTTAAGCACGACAAGTGCTTTCTCGACTGTAATTCCTTCTTTTAACATTATTCTTTCAAGATTACCATCTTTGCAATATTCGGTAACAATATATAAATTTCCATCAATATTGAGAGCTTCTTTGCATTCGAGGATGTTCCTACCTCTAATTTTTTTCAATATGTCTGCTTCTCGCTGTATAAATTCAAGCTCTGTCTTGTTGGCCTCCAAAGTGCTTTTCTTGATCAACTTTATTGCCACTAAGTTATTTGAATTAGCGGTTTCGAATCCTTTGAAAACCGTGCCACACATGCCACTACCGAGCGCTGGACAATTCGGATCGAATTGATACTTCCCAACATATACTGGTTCGGTCTTTTCTTTTTCAACCATGACAAAATATTTCTGATTCAAAATTTATTTGAGCTAGACTTGATCGAAATCCAAGATACTTTGGAGAGTTAAAGCTTAATAAAATCGGTTGATAGCTGTATTTCTTCTCCTCCTCTAAAATTTCCTCGAAACATTGGCGACAAAAAAACCCCTTAGAGCATATTCTTAACAAATAGAGGTGGTAGATTATTGGCTATTTTTTCAGATCGATTTAAAGTAAAATTTCTGTGAAGCTTATCTTCTTATTTTTCAAGGGAATAGATTGATTTCCTCTGGACTGAGCAATGCGAATCTCAACAATTTGTTATAAGAGTTGTGTTTAATTTTCTTAGTGCTTAGGATTAGCAGAAGATGTTATATAGTCATGAGCCAAAATGGATTTCATGCTTTCACCTTGGTTGCTGAGCCTTGATATCGTTTTATGCAATTTGCCTGGAGCAGAATTCTGCGAAATGGTTTCTTTGTAATATAGTTCCCTTTAGTAAATTCAAGCATGTGTTTCAGGAAAAAACAAAAACTAAATTACTTGGCGATTTTCGAGTATCTTGGAGGAGATTCGTCTTTTCCACGAGTAGCAGGAAGGTAATGTTTTTTGAGATTGAAAATATGGCTTTCATAGTGAGGAGTGTATTCCTGCAAAATCGGCGATATTAGATGAAAAAATGGGGAGAATGAAAAGATACCTCCCGAATTCGGCTTGGAGATTTGGGTTCGTCGCCAGTGACTATTGGATCTCGGGTAGCTTGAAGATTTATGTGTGTTGGAGACTTTAGTTGGCGCCTATATGACTCGTCGCTTGCCTTTGATGGCTGAGGTTCAATTTTTCTGTGGGAACATGAATGAGTGTTAGAAGTTGGTAGGGACAAAATAAAAAACCTTCTGCTAGGCTTGAACCCATGCTCGACAGGAGGATTGATTTGAGGGTTAAACATACCACGATTCTTAGATTTCATCTTAGAAGGAAAATTAAGCTACTACTTAAGGAGCAGCAAGGTTACCAGCTCGGTTTCACGTGAAGCAGACTCCATTGCAAGCAACATCTCTTGTCTTTTTTTATTTCTCTCCTATGAATGCCGAAAATAGAGTGAATCAGGTCTGACATAGGAGGATACTTGGATTTGTTTCTCTCTTGCCTCAACTGCCGCCAATAATTCTGTGGTGTCTCGTGCGCTAAAGCTGCCGCTTTTCAATTTGGAGCATATAAGCAAGAAAATTCAGAATGATGGTCTACTGTTTTTTTTGTGGTGCATCAATCCTCTTCATGATTTCTTTGTCAGCCTGGAGAGCTTGACTTGGCGTGTTTTTATTTGAGAATGGATAAAGTCTGGTGGTATTTCTGAGCGGATTATTTTGAGGGCTCATCTTGCTCAAGATTGAGCTTCTGTAAAAGTTGTCAGCAGTCTTTATCATTTGAAGAGGTTAATGAAAATATGCTGGTTCATGTTTACATTTGTTTTGCTCATAGTTAAATGGTCAGCTTCTTTGTATCTTGAAGGCCAGCTCGAATTGACTCAATAACCAAGCTCAAAGGATTTAATTTAATAAACCTTAGTTTGGCTCTTTTTTTTATTGATAAAATCGAAAAATCTCTTGAAAATAGATGTGGCAGTTAGATTGCGATAAGCGAAAAATAAAGTAGTAAACGAGTCGGGTTTTTTGATTAGAGGAGATGTGCAATTAAAACTCTCAGAATTTGATTCGACAATGTGTTTAGAGTTGTTTGTCTGCTTGACCGTTAATTATAATACCTTAAGACTGAGGTCTGAGATTTGAGTCATAGATCAAAGGCATTGATGGAAATAACGAGAAGCTGAGTTTGACATTGGTTCTAATCTTTAAATTTAAGAAAAATTTTGTTAGGAAATTAGAATTAACATCTTTTCTGCTATTCATAAGACAACTCTGATTGTGTCTTTCTGTTTTCGGAATACTGAAAATGAGAATAGGCTCTAATAGGATTACAATTGTCTTTTGACAGAATTAACTCCAGCAACTTAAATGATTCTCTCTTCTTTCTCCATGAATTGATTTTGTTTTGAAATTTTATTTTGACTTGCTGTTAACACCGTGCATCATGAACAGAGTCAACTCGGATAGCAGTAAATCTCCATTGTAAATCTCATTGAGAAAAAGAAAACTGAAATATTTCTTAGACAAGTAAGTATATCTTTTGATGGTATTTTCATTTGAAAACGTAGAAGACATGGAAACTTGATTACAAATATCGGGAAGAAATGGAATTTTTTAAAAAATAAGCTATTTGAATTGATTGTCAGATATGTCTCTGGAAATTTCGTTTTGTTGCTCTCCGCTTCGATGATTTTTCTGCAAATTCAAAGTTTTTCGGTATAATTTTACTAAAACCTTGCCTTTCTAACATGTATAAACTTTATTTTCATGGTACAAAGGAGCTTACTTTTAAAGAAATTTATGAACTAACTTACTGCGAGTTTTTTTTGTGTTTATCGAAAAAAATTTACTACTCTTTTAAAGAAGACACTCTCTATCATTTCTATGGCGCTTTAATCTAAAGATATTTCAAAAGGAAGCTTGACTTCAAATTGAATATCGAAAGGACCAACCTTGCATTAGCGCCTACATTTATTTGAGAATAGTCATATAAAACAAGTGAATCTTCAGGCAAGGATATTCATTCGTGACCGTTTAAAGGCTCAACCTTAAACTATTCTCAAACAGTTAATCAGAATTAGAAATTAGATTTGGAAGCTTGTTTCGGCTAAGCAATTTCTCTTTCAATTTACAGAGATGAGGTCAACAATGAGGCGGTTGGTGACCTGAATAGAGCTGATTCAACTGTTTTGGTGTCAGGATTTTCATTGTTCTTCAAATTATAGAATTGGTCGACCACAAAATCATAACCTGCTGTTACTGACAAACACTTGACTTGCTGATAATTTCTGTTGTCCTGTATTCGTTTGAAGTACCCAAACACTCGAGAATTTTACAATAAGATGTCAGTTTTCAAGGGTAATCATGAGCTCCCTCTTATAGGTTTCTCCTATCTTCGTTGATTAGAGCGGATCGTGATGTTTTCTTTTAGAAGGCAGTTAATTTCCCACATTATTTTAGGCTGAAACCAATTCATGTTTACCAATCAGTAATCGTCTTTTCAGGCAAGTACTGATTTCTGTAAAATAATTAGTTTAGCGAATATAAAACCTCGAGCTTAATAATAATAACATTATATATTTGTTGTGACTGATTAATACCGAAAATGGCAAACTGTCCTGAAAAGATAGATACATTGAGTGAAAACTTAGACGAAGTTGACGATATCTCGTCCAGCGTTCCATCCGATTTCATCCCCGATGTTGAAAAATCCAGCTCAAGAAGGACAAAATACCGAGTGATAACACAAGAAAAAAGACTTGATTTGATCAATTTGATTGAAATCGATGGCCTCTCAATCTCAAAAGTAAAAAAGAATCTTGTTGCTTAAGAAGAACTAAAATTTTGACTTCGTAACTAGGCTGCAAAACGTCTCGGAATCAAATATTCAACAGCAAAAACTATCTATACAATCTATCAAAACGAAGGAAGGATAGAGTCGAAACTAAGAAGGGGCGTTGGGAAGAAAAAAAAGAGTTCAAAGATGATCCAAAAGGGGCAAAGCGGACCACACTTCACTGCTCTGCAAAATCAATTTGGATCTAAAGTACTTCCATTCAATTTTTTGCATTTACTAATTATCCAAATAGGTTGATTCTACGAAAATGATTTGCAGAATTCGTGATCTCACTCAGAACCATGAAAATGTAGTAGAACCTTCTTTGTCCAAGAGTATATTAATTCGAGAAAAGGCTGACCTAAATTAAACTGATTAGGAGTGAAAATTGAGGAACTAGATACGACAGAGAAAACTAGTAGCTCTCCCAGGGCATTCAAAAGTGAGGAGCCTCGAAAAGTATCCAAGGGGAAAATCACTGAGCAACAGCCCAAAATTCAAAACTACCTGCCTTTGCTTACATTTTTGGAGGTACTCCGTGAAAGAGAAGCGATTTTAGCATATCTCACCCGCCTTGCTTCGATGTGCCATCATACTCAGTTTGCACCGAACGGTGGTAGAGCTAAACTAGCTTATCCACGTCGTCATTCTAATGAAGGGTACAGCCACCATGAGCACTGCCCCTTGAAGCATTTTTCGATGCTTGAACAACTGACAAATCCGGTCTCAAGTTATGAGCCAAGCAGGCGAGTTGAGAGAATTTGTTTAAGCCGCAAATAGATATCGAATGATCCATGATTAAGTAATTCAACCGCATTACACAAGGGATGTTCATCCGTGGGAATGCGAAAAGATTCATTTTGATCAAAGCATTTTTCTTTATACCTTCATGCTTGCAAATAATTTTATATATTATTTATTGCTTAAGAAAAAGAGCATCTCTGTATAGAGCACAATGAAATTCAAGCAAAGATTTCGAACAATAATTTTGAATATAGATTTTAAGCGGTATAATTCTGTAGTCTCAGTTTAAGAAATTTTCATTAGTTGAGGGATTTTCTCACATACAATAGACTAAATTTCTTCTTTCTCAACTCATCAAATGTCCCTAGAGATTTCCATTTCATCTATAATTGTCGATTACATTGAATGTAAAAAGTTACAACTTATAACAATTAATTTTTTGAATTGAGATGATAGAACTTATCGTTTATTACTCCGCTTCTAAATTAAACTTAAGTAAACACCCATAATTAACTTCGAAACGCTGAATCCTTTCCTACTAAAGGTTTTTTTTTGGGAAGTAATAATTTAAAGGAAGGGACAAGGCAAATTTATGCTATTTTCATTTAGCTATCTGTACTGGAAGACTGTTCGGCTAACAACTTTATTCAATTTCTCCCAACTTTCTTCAGAGTTAATCTACAGTGTAGGAGAGTGTTACTATTCAAATCTTAATCGAATAGAAACCTCATAAGAGTTTTACATAAGCAAACTTTAATTAGAGATTTCCTAAAAGAGTACATTATTACGATTTATCCTTTTCCGATTTCAATATATTACAATCTTGTGAATTATTTCATGAGACTAAAGACGAAGTTCTCAAAATTGAGTCATCTGTGTACTGGATCCTTCGCTACCCTCGAAAGCTCGACAAAATATTTCAGCCTGGCAGTATATACTGATTAATCAGCGATCCTGACACAAACGCTGATTGAAGTTTGAAATAAGACGCCGATTTAAGTTGACTCATTTGACGATAAAGCCCTTATAAAGTGAACGGATTGGAAAGGACATCACAAATTCGATTGTGTAGTGTTGACCGCGCTCCGATGTAGAATCCAATTTGAAACTACCTACTTATAATATTGTAGATTCCAAATTTGGAAAATCATTGTTCTACTATTTAGTTGATAAATCCGATCAAAAGTAACATTTTAAGAACAGAATTTTTCGTCAGATTATTTTTAAGGAACTTGGGAAGCTTCCACTGTTTGAATTCTGGTTAAAATGCCCTTTTAGGTCTGTGTTGAGCTAAAGTGCATCTCCTAAGTGGGAGTACACATATTCCCAGATCACTCAACTTACCCTAAGATTTTGATTTGTTAAGCTTTTGGGCAAGGAAGCTATCGATCGAATGTATTATAAAAGTTGTGAGAATGTTTGATTTCTCGAGACCATGTTTAAGCGATTGAAGGTGGATGATTTCCAGGGAAGCCAGGTTCTTAATTAGGAATTCATTCACTTACTCGTTATCAAATTTAGCAATTTTTGATAGGAATACCGATCTCAGCACTTTAAAATTTGCTGAACTAAGATGAATCTCAGACCGGTCGGCCCGAAAAATATTCTTATATAAATTAATCTTGAATTCGAATTATGGAAGGCCAGCACCAGAATCTTTACCATCCTAAGCCTATCTTTTTCGCTTTACAACCCCAAATTATCTTATACCCTGACGGCAGAGGGCAAATCACAGGCACTGATTTGTCACAGGCCGTGATTTTGGACCTCGCGGGAAATTTGTTCCGTCAAGATCAAAATTTGCTAAACTTGCAGCAAATTTTCTCTAATCTCCAGGAAGCGCGTCCTAAAATCGAAGAACCAACAACCAGTTTCCTTTATGAGGTGAATAACCAGAATGCAAACCAAGCTGTAGATTTTCTGACTGATCCGAAGAAGAAAGTTTTACTGCGTAAAGTCATGAAAGAGATGAAAGTAAATTCTGTTCCCAAACCTGATAAAAAACCTGCGAAACCGAAGCAATCTTCCAAAAAAACGACCAAAGTCTCTTCAGTAGAGGCCGATCGAATTGCTAAGACGCTTTTGAATACATATCAGCAGGCTAGCAATGTTACTATTGATCAGAAAATTGACGCTATCCTTGCCAAGAAGAGTTCCCAACAGGAGATTCTGAGTTCTGGACCATTCCAAGAAGAGCTTCCACGAAAGAAGGTTAAAATCATTAAAAATGAGAAGACGCCAGAAGAAGAACTCATTGGCTTGAATGTGCAAAGAGAGCGTCTTTCCAGAGAGAAGAAGCTCCAGAGCCAAGAAAACGCTGAGAAGGAAGGACTCGGACAAATGGCGGAGACTCTGAGAAATGACAAGATAACAAAAGAAGAGGAAGAAGATAAAGGAAAAGAATTCCTGCTCAAGAGCTTAGATTCTCTTTTCAGAGTAAATTCCACAAATTCCCAACCCAAAAAACGCAACGAACTGTCTCAGTCTGGAAATACAAGAGAATTAGAGTCTTCTTTGCAAAGCCTCATTAAAGAAGAGGCTCGCAATGGAGAGAACTCCCATGCTGATCGCCTTTCCACTAAGATTGAAGAATAAAGCTATAATTTTTTGTCACATATAAGGGTGGGAAGGAGTTAATTTTGCTAGCCTCTCAGAAATTCCTTAGAGATATTTTTTTTTTTCCTCCCTAGTTTACTTTCCAATCTAGAGCTGAGGATCGAATACGTAGTTTATCTTTGCTATAGAATGATTTACTTAATTTTCTCTGGTGGTTAAATGACTTTAATGTATGAAAAAAAGGAAAAGGACCCTGATAAGAAATCTTAGATGATAGGTAGGGTGTTAACCCAATTGAAGGATTTCTCATCAACCTCACTCATTGGAAATCAATAATTACATTACTTTTTTTGGGCTGTTATTTGTTTGTTGAATTAAAATAGTTTCTGCTCCTTGTTTGTAACAAACTGAAACATAAAATATGATTGTCTCAAAGTTTATAATTAGTCACTATACTCTTTCAAAGCGAACGAGCTTTGTCGAATCAACATTTCTCCTCATTAGAAATTCACTTTGGACACCATTCCAAAAGCAATTTTTCTTCTAGATTCAATCTATTTCGCCAAATTTTCATAAACCTATCTTATCTGAGCCCTCTAGGAAAATGCACAGACTAACTTGGTTTGTCTTCACTTTTTAGCGAATTCTGAACAAGAATCTCCAATTTTCGCTTCATTTCAAATGCAAATTTGAACAAGAAAAGCAAATGACCGTACTTCTTCCCATTGCTGAAGGGTAAACTGACCACTCTCTATTTTTCCATAGATTACATTAGGTATCATTTTCAAAGACATTTTGTAAAATTAACATTAATTAGAAGCTTCTATTTTTTCAATAGTTCTAATTTTTTTACCTCAAAAATTCATCAGTACTTGGTTTGTTTAAAAAGGGCATTGAAAGGCAACTCAGCGAATAATATTGACTGAAAAGGGTTCTCTGTGAACTTCATTTCATTGGAAATTTGTATACTTCTGTGCCATTTCGAGACTGTCGGGCATTTAATCATTTGCTCGATGGATGAATGTTGTTCGTATCGAACTTACTCATGTAAAGTAAGTGGGAAATTGTTTAAAGAGGACTCATTCAACCCAAAAAGGAGCTCGCAATATTTTTCTGTGTTTTATTGAACATTTTCCCCCAATTTTTTCCCTCTAGTTTTTTGTTTGATAATATAATATCGAAATCTATTTTTCAACTTTATAAGGTTTTATAGCCTCAATAGTGGAATCGATTTTTGAAATCTGATTGCTTTAAGAGCAATCACTCTTTGATGATTAGCAATGCTTTAATCAAATTCATTAAGAAAAGCAATAATTTTAACTAGCCTTAGATCAATACTAAAGATTATGGGAACTCTGTCCAACTCATCCAGCAGCCAGAACGACCGGATATTAGGCTTTTTTTGCTTTTATGCTCATGGATCTACTCAGAAAGAATTTCAAAAACTCAATTGTTTGGAATCATGAAGGTAATAAAATGATTAGGTCTAAAAACATACCGACATGAAATATGCAGAAGTGACAAAATCTATAGACTAATCCCTGAAGAAAATGATTTAGTTAAGAATAGATAATCTCCATGATAATATAGTATGATTAATCACTCAGATTTTAAGTAGTCTTGGAATGGTGATGAAAAGTGATGGTGGTGGTGGCCATGATGATGGTGATGATGTCCATGGTGATGATGGTGGTGATGTCCATGGTGATGATGATGTCCTCGGCGACGCCACTCGCTTTCGCTGCCAACACGAGCGACTGCTAGGGCCATGAACAAGCTCAGGATGAGGAAGAAAATGACAGTTAGTCTCATCTTAGAGGCAATGATGTAGACGAAGATAAATGTTATTATATTATATGAACAGTCGAAAGCTTGGCCATTTATAGTCCAATATAGTCCACCCATATTCGAGAAGTATTTCGTTTCAGTATTTCAAAATCGTAATAACTGAATTTTGAAGGCAAATCTCTCCGTAGGAGAGCTGACTTTCCAAACGTTTCTTGAAAAAGACTAAAAATGAATCTATTTCACTGGATGAAGGTGATCCAAAAAACTGAGTCTCGATGATTAATTTGAATTTTGCTGTCTTAAGCAATGAATTTTTAAAGTTGTTTCAGTAACGAATTTTCTTGCCAAGTAGATCACTGTTTTCAAGGCGAGAGTCTATCTCTTAGGTTCATCTACGAGGTATCATTTTGTCTTAACGGCACATGGAATGAAGTGAATGAGAAATGCATCCTAGACCATTTTTTTTTGATCAGCAAAAAGCATTTCAACTATCTTCAACCAATATATAGGTTAAACACTAACAAGATTTTTTCAAAAATTGCCTCCTGAATTGAAGCACTCAGTAAGTAACCTACTGAATCATATCAAATCCACCTAAATAACCGTTTTAATCATATATTTTGAAATTAATGTAAGGGATGATATTGTTGGCTACTGAATCGAACATATTCAATTCCAAAATTCCGACAAGTTTTAGCAGAAACTGAACCTAATCATGAAAGTTCAATGATTATGAACGGCTCAATTCAAGTTAATTTTCTGACTATTCTAACACCGACAAATCAGTAAGGCAAATTCCAATAAACGAAAGCAATAAATACAGCAGAGGAGTTCATAGGTTTAAAGATTTCTAGTTGGACCCAATGACTTATGCCCAAACCCTGCTTTACTTCTACATTGTTGGGACTAAGCTGTTCATATGGATTATATTTATCTGCTGCATTATCTTATCAATGTTACTACTTTTTCTCAGGGAGAATATTATTAGCAATAGGCTAATTGACTCAAAATTCTCGCCTTGAAGATGCAAGAGCAAATTAGTAGTATTATTTTACGGGACATATTCACCGAAAACGTATATCGGTATGATTATCGATGCCAGCTCTTCAGACCTTGTATAAATTAAAAATAAACACTAAGTTAAAATCAGGCCAACATTATCTAAAACTCGCCTTGAGGATCCTCCTCCAACTCTTCAACTTCTTCAGTCTTCCAATGAGGAGCAGGAATTTCTACTTCTGAAAAAATTTTCTGTTCTCCTGTTTGACTATTGTTCTTATTTTCTTTTCGATTTCTTATTAATTCTTGAATAAAATTTCTCCTATTATAGCAGCGGTGTTCTCCACTATGAGCTCTCAAAAATTCTTTCTTTGGTTCTCTCAAATTCGACCTTCTTGAAGTCAACCCATTGCGACTTGATGGTAAATCTTGGCTTCGAGGCTGTGAGTCTTGTTGGTCCTCCTCCCTTCCTCTCTCTGTCGCATCTTCTTCGTCTTCATAATGATTCGAAGGTTTGTTTGACTGAGATAACTCATTCCCGTTTCTCATCACATTTTCAACGTATTTTTCACAAACTAAATTGCTCCACTCATAAAAGGATTTCTGGTTCTTCGTCTTATAATGTTTGGTCTTCGAGTTTTGATAACGCCAATAGAACCTTCTCTCTGCCCCCAGCATCCGAGTTTCTGTTGTAATGAGTAAAGCCTGTTCTGGTGTAATTGATCTTTTCACAGAAGATCTATCAGTAAGCGGTTGCCTAGGCAATCTATTCGCAGGCAGCCGTTGTTGTTCTTCAGGACAGTCTTCGCGTCTGAAAGTATGCGGTGTATGATTGTATAAATACCCGCCCACGTACTCCTCCATATTTTCATTTAAATCCCTCCTCCCAATGAAATGAGAGCGCGGTCTACTTAGCCTTAATTTTGTAATAAATGCTCGTTCTCTGAAAGAATTGCTTCCTATCTTAGTAGGGATCTCACGTGAGGTCAGTGGAGGCAATCGGTCTTCGGTGTGAAACTGAAGCAGCTCATTATATTGCTCATGATATCGTCTAAAAGTTAAATCGTCAAAGTTTTGATCATCGACATTTGTAGGTGATACTTCGTAAACTGAGACACCTTGAACTCCATATTCACCACTCATATCCTCTTCTTGATGAATTGGATCAGGTTTCGGAATTCCCAGATGAGGGTTATGTGACTTTTGTGTGAGCGCTTTTGAAAGAGGCCGATGATAAGTAGGCGGATTTGGCTTGTGATATTTTGAAAGTAGTGACAATTCCTGTGGTGTTTGGCTAATTTTGAATTCTTCTTCTGTCAAGTCCGACTTCAAACGAGGAGGAGGAGTGGGATTTCCTTTGATGCCAAACCTTTTGCGCTCTCTTTTTCGTATTGATTCGTGTTTTGCCTCATATGTCGAAGGCTTGAGCTGTCGGAGTGGGTTGGGGTTGTTCTGTCTCAAGAATTTGGTTAAAGCATCATCCTTTTTCATGGTAGATTGCAAAAAATTATGAAAAAAGGTTCAAGACGAAAAACAAAGTTAGTTAAAATAAATAGCTTTAAAGAAATTTGAGTTTCATAATCCGGAATTTACTGATCTTATTGTTCAAGCTCGAAACAAAAATTCTCTTCGTTTGCTTATAAAATATCTTCATTCACAAGCTTTGAATGCTTTTAGAACAATGTCAACATGATTTATAGTATCAAGAACAGATGTAAGCTGAATATCAGTTTGAAGTGACATGAAATGAAAAGAATTATATGGAATAATAGTTTAATAGTGATCACTGATTAGTCATTTCAAAAAGTAGGAAAATAGTGATGCTGCTATGTAGCTTTGCACCTTTGCGATAGATACAAAGGTTTTAGACCTGCGAATTGCACCTCTCTCCTTCGATGAAATCTATTTAAATAGTCACATATTTTTCTCAGTAATCAGGTTCATCATAGTTTGCATCACTATCTGAGTATCGATCACCAAATACGTTAGGGACGTTCGAATTCAGATATAAATTTCTGCAGAGGCCCTTGCCTTTAACATGAACTGGACTCGTTTGAAAAATTTCTATGTGTTTTGGTCTGGAAGTAACCTCCAGATTTTTCGTAGAAATTTTTGTTAGGCAAAGAATGCTAGCTCTTTAATAATTGGAGCAGGATCTCGCCACAAACTTTCGCATCTAAAAGCATCTTTCTGGAGTTTGAGCCGCGTGAAAGAAAAAGAATCATCCAAATTGAGGATTGTTGTCACAGTAATTTGCATGCAATAAGAGCTATTGTCGGAGATTGTGTTTTGTGTAGATTCTTGATATCGTCGTGGTGGATTGGTGATAAATACCTATGCAAAGAACCCAGTACCCAGCATGCTGGCCATAGCAGCACAACGATGTCAACTCTTTTATAAAGGACGTTATGCTTCGAAGGGCTGAGGAAAAAGAAGGCTAACCACATTAGTTTAGCGGAATCTCCAAAAATCATGCAAAAATGGGTATGTTTCCATTAGACAACATCTGAATAACTCTGTGCCAGGAGGGCAACGATTCTTTAACGCAAACGAACTAAAACGAGTAGCCATGGGATCATATTGACATAAAATATGTGCGAAGCTAATTGATGGAGACCAGGCTTCAAGTAAGACGGAAGACTGATTGAGGTGTACTTTTGTTTCGCGAAGGAAATTCATTTGAGCGCTCAGAGCCAGCGTTGAGAATGAATTTGTTAAATGAAATTTGAATATTGTTCACTCAGTTAGCGAAATTAGGTTGTACACGGATTTTCTGTTGGAATGGAAGAATTTGAAAGAACTCGAATAGAATTTATTGGAATTTTTTATCAACGAATGATTATTAAGCTCTCGAAATTCTATGTAGAGGATTGCTATAAAGATCGTGAAAAGTAATGAAATATCGATCGACTTCATGCAAAACAGTAAGGGCTTTGGGTAACCTTACCTATTGAGGATCCAAAGTGGAGGTTTTGGAAAATTTTTGATTTCGTTTTTGACTTTTAGCTGAGAAAATTTTCGATTACTGTCTATCATATTTGCTGATGTTAAAAGAAACTCTGCTTGAAGTCGAAAGTTCTAATAGTGAGTTGTCGATTTGAAAAAAAACTCGAACAAAGTAATTGTGTCAAAAAGAAAGAGAAAATTCAATTCATTATTTATTATCGATTTCTCAGGCGTTGTATGATGAAGATCCTCCATCAGAAAAAGCAGAAAGACTCTCCAGGCTCGGAGCGTGGAAAAATTCACGGAAAATTGAGAAAACATTCTTTCATATTCAGGGCATAAAAAAGGTATTTTGCTCCTTCAAAATTAAAAAAAAATAAACAATAATAAAAATTCATAAACAGTAATAAAATTTAATAAAAGCTAAAGTCTTCTTTAATTAAGAATCAAATTTAAAATATTACTTTGTTTATAGAATCCTAATTTAAGTGGGTTATAAAAAAATTTGAACGGACGTATGAGCATAGTTCCTTCTGTTGTGAAGTATTTTCTTGGAGATAATGGCCATTTTGTGCTGTCCTACCGAGCATGAAGCTAATATTACTACAAATTCAGAAAGAATTTTGACTTTGTTAATTAAAACTCAGAAGTTGCCATTAATGGAAATCTTGTTGAGGCAAAAATCGTACCACATCAACATTGCAATCTGTTTGATAATGAGATTGAACATTGAGCGTGCACTACACGTTTTTACAATCGAGAATCGAGGAGGAATTTATTAGAATCTCATTCAAATTTAGTAGAATTTCAACCGATTTACAATTAAGAGTCTTTTCCCACAGAGCCTTAGCTTGATAAATTTTGTTTTAGATAACATTTTTTGCACATATTTCGTTTTGGTAGTTTGGTGCGAGAAACTCTAAAGGTCTTGAGAGAGCATGGTATGTATCAGGTCTGGAGTGAGGCAAATCAATGAGCATTACCGGATTTTACAAAATTTCTTTAACCCGAATCCACTTTAAATAGCAGTTAAGCCCTTCATAACAGACAAGACTTCCTCTAAGTATCGGATATTAAGCGGGTTGGCCTGTGTAGGTACAATCTAATTCGGTTATAGCCTCGAAAAATTGCCTTTGCGCTTTAAAATTCTTCTCAGGGCAGATAACTAATTAAAACGCTATAAAGACCTTTAAAAATTAATGAAATTTATTCTAATCCATACCCTCTAATAATCTTCTCTTCTTTCAGACTAAAACACGATAGTCTCCTTCTATCCTTGGGAAAAGAGCATCAAAACTTTGCCTGACCTGGCAAATTAAAGTGAATATTAACTACTTTGATGCGCATGGGTGGCTTGGGGAAATTATTCTTCCAATCTACACAAGTTCTGATAGCTTTCATAGTCCGAGGGAATTTTGTAGATTCTACAGTTCTCTGTGGCTGACTGTTGTGCCTTGCTATTTTTGAGTCTTATTGATCCATTTTGTTAAATCAACTTTTGGCTCGCGATTTAAAATCGCTATATATTTACACTGTTCGAATTCATTAAAAATTTGAGGTTAATAATCTTTATTATTTTAAAGCTGAGTCCAGCTCCCTGATAACCTGGACTAGGAAGCATTTAATTTGAGCTCATTGTGAAAGCAATAATAAGCGTATTAAAATTCGGAAGTTAGGAAAATTTGGAAAATGGACTCAACGAGCTTTTCCATGGAGCACAAAGCCTCGAAAGCCTCAAAAGGGCTGGCCCATTCAATTCCTAAGTTCATTCGGAGATTTTTCGATCTCCTCGAGGTGAGATTAATTGGAAATAATAAAACTCTTATTCTCTCTACTCAGAATGGTGAATACAGCAATTTAGTTTCCTGGAATGACGACGGAACAGCTTTTATGATTAGAGACGCCACTCAATTCGCCAACACGGTCCTTCCGAAATACTTCAAGCACAACAAAATTTCTTCATTCATCCGCCAAGTAAATTTTTTTGCTGAATATTGACTCTAATTGATTGGCAGCTCAATATGTATGATTTTGCAAAACAGAGAAATCAGGGATTTGAACTCGTCTACTCTCATCCTTATTTCCAGCGGCAGAAAAGGTAATTTTGCTTTTATTCAAATTTTAATTCCCCTTTTTTTTTTAAATTAGGGATTTACTCTCAAAAGTCATCCGAAAAACGAACTCTTCTCACCCTTCACAGCATGAGCACTCTCTGGAAAAACTCAGTGAAGACTCTTCTTCTTCTAGATTACGTCAAATCAAGGCTCAGGTACAGAATTAACACTACGAACGAAAAATTAATTTTGATAGAATGAGGCATTAATTGCCAATGTCCTACTTCTTCGACAAACCACTGCTGAGATCAATAAGAGAATCTATGAAGCTCAGGTAAAACACAAGCAGTTGGTGTCTAGCTATCAAGAACGAGAGTAATTAACTTACACATTTCGCGAAGTCATTAATCACCAAAAATTAGAGCGTATATATCGATGATTAAAGAGAGTCTGCTTGTTAAAATTAGAGGAATTCATTCAATTTCCCGTCATCAAATCCCAAATAACATGGCCTACCAGTTCGAAAAACCCGAATCAGAGTACAGATCATTTGAAAAAATGGAATACCCATGCAAACGACTACATAAAGATGAAAATCACATTGTTCCTCGCAGCAATGAAGCCTGTGATAACTTTATAGATTACTCTCAGTTTTCTTTGCCTGTTGAGGACCTCCTCAAAGCCAAATATGACGATTCATTTATAAGTTATGAAGTATGCCACACCTTCTTTGATATTTCAACCTAAATTAATTTACCTTGAGGAGGAAAAGCAAGAGAGGGACCCGTATCTGTCATCACCATTTTTTGGTGATATCCAAACAGATTATACTAAAGACTCTCTTTTCCTGGAAAGATGTGTTTCACAAGATTTCATTTTCCATTAGCATAAGATGGAATTTCCTCCGCATAGAATATGCGTGCTTTTGAAGAAATTCCTTTTTATTATAAAACGCCATTGGGCACCTGATTGGGATCAATAAAAAATTTACCATATTGTAATTGTATAGACAATTTTTTCCCTAAGTTGTTGTAAATTAAATATAAATTATGATGATTTCATATATTCGGTTAGCTGTTCTCTTTGATAACAATGACTAAACCATTTAAATGCTAATTCTTTTTTTTAATAAACATGGCCCTCTCGAATAAAATTGATAGAAAGTTAGAAAGTATAAACTTCTGATCAGAGGCTTTTGTAAAATTGGCTAGGACAGCTCATTGAAACTTTAAAGCTGTAGGATTAACCACGCTATGAATCTTCCTGAGGGAGACAAATTCTCTTCGCCGTTACTTTGAAAAGGCCTGCTCTTTGGAGTCGACGCAATTGACCAAGTTCCCTTATTCTATCAAGTCTGTCTTCACACTGAGTGCCGTTTCTTTTCGATTTCTTAGGAAGGATACGCTCATTTCGTGACTGATCCAGTAAAATATTAGAGTCATTCGAGTCACTCTGAAGCGAAAGATCTGTTGAAACTTTTCCTGTTCTCATCGCAATTGCGCGAGCAAGTATCTCTTTTCTAGCATTTTTCATTTCTCTGGATCTGAGACAAATGAGTCTTCTGTACTATTATTATTTGATAAGATAAATATAGATTTCGATTTTGTTCTGGTAGTAGTTGAGGACATATTGATTGCATCGAATGCTCGATGTGTTTTTGTCGATCTCGAATGGAGAGGATGACCATTACCTCGGCCAGGTTCGGTTAAACTATGGTTAGTGTTAGAACTCTGCTGAAGATTTTTGCTAGCAGAGTTGTTAGAGAGGTAGGATCGGATCTGATTGATGATCTTCTTAGCCTCTGTATACATTCCAACAGCCGTAATAAGAAGACCTATTACAAGGTTAATCATAATAACAATAACGATCTGTGAAATAGCAATTTGAGGAATAGAATTCGTTTGCTCGTTACCTCCAATCATGATAGCAATAATTCCCATGGCCACTTTGCTACATTGATTGATAAGCAAGATGGTCAGTTGCACTTTGGACTTTTTGGACTTGTATGGTCGTTGCCATGCAATAATGATTACAAAGAACATGGTGAGTATGGTGTAGACGATTGCTTGAACTAATCCGTAATCTTGAAAGAAGAAAATGAGCAAAATCAGCAGAAAGTTCTGGATTAGCATGATTAGGAAGAAATTCCTTGTGAATGTATTTTTAGAAACGAAATCTTCTGTAATAATCACCACACTTTGTGGAATTTCACAAAACTGTTCTTGGAAAAATGTCAGATTTAACTTGCTATTCGAAGCTTTCTTGACCCCTGGTCCTTCTTCTATGTATCATCTTAACCTAGGTCTGTTTTTTTGTGATACGGGAGTCCGACGCTTTCGGTTGAGGATGTAAAGCATATAAATTATCAAGAGCGTATAGCTAACAACAATGATAATGGAAAGTGCAAGCGAAATACGAGAGTAGAGACTCGAGACAGCGTGTTCTCTCATTTCAATCATGGCGTTGAGCTGCAATTCTGAGTAGTCGCCGAGATAGAAAGATAAGTAGATGTTCCACATGAATAGATTCCTGACCTTACTAAGCAAAGAGTAAAGATCAGAGCATTTGTTGAAGATGATCATGAGTATGTTGACTGCAACAATTATTCCCAAGACTAGCAAAATCGAATCTTTAATGCCATACAAAGCTAAGATATTTATACTTCCAATAATCAATCAAATGCGTATCGAATTTATTTGATTCTGCAAACTTGAACTGAAGTATGTTCCTCTTGCCAACTTCTCATAAACACTAGGTTACTGTTTCTGAAACATCTTTGTTACATAATTAACGCCATATTTTTTTAGGGGGAGAAAGAGCGATCATTGTATTAACTTTTAATTAACTATTCAAGGGTACGTTTAGTAATGTTTGTGCTCGCAGGAAAAATCTATCCTTTATTAATCGGGAATTTTTTTGAGGGAGTGTATTTGTAGAGATCCACTTCAGCAAGGAAACCAATAAGGAGCATCGCACTAGTTGACATTCCTCCAGTAACAGCAGGAATGATGGCAGAAGCTATTGCTTGAGCTTGCATCGCGGCTGTGGTAGCAGTTCCCGCTGTAGTAAGAGTCTTAACTGTATCCGGGCTCAGATAAGTTATTGCAGGTAATTGATATGTGAGATCTGGATCAAGAATGGACTGTGTGGGAGTTTATTATACTCTGACAAATTAGTGAGCTGGATGGTCACTCCAGCTACAATGTGTTGAGGAATCGTAAAAGACAGCGTGATATTTGGATTGTTTGAGATAGTGGAATAGTCCTCTATAGAAATACCATCGTTAAGGGCATTTACTCACATGGTCGCTGCTATATATTTCAGATGTGCCTCGTGAAAAGCAAATCCGTTATCGAAATTCGTCTGCATCTGTATATTGGGTGATTTTTGCTTGAGAGACCATGAGACCAGTGAGTTGCCTTTGCTCTGACAGCTCACCTGAGGGAAGTTTGTGAGATCGATATATGAATTTTGATCTTGGCAGAGACAGCTTGCTTGAGTATTCTGTTGCAAAAGAGTTGAGCAAGTGAGACAAGTAGGAATAGCATCCACGGAAGAAGCTGAGCAAGTAGCACAGCCCAAGAGAGTCCCCTCATTCTCCCACCAAGAAAGGAAAACTGCATTGGTAGGATTAGTGATACTTTGTATAGGATATTTCACGGACTCGATTGTAATTTGTTTTGCTTAGCTGCGCAGGCGTCGCTAACAGTCGCCTTCAGTATATATTGAGTATTATGAAGCAAAGTCATGGGCAAGATTGATTCGCTCGTTAGCATGCTAGCAATGAGATCTTCGTTTATTGAATTACCACTGGAGGAAGTTACTGTCCATGCAACGTTATAAGAAGCACTCGTAACATCCGTGATGTGCACGGCTACGGTTTCGCATAAATATACAAACGATTTTGCTGCGGGTTGTGAATAAAGATAAATTAGATGAATATTTTTGAAATTAAATTTACCTTGTATCTGAAAATCGATGGTTGGATTTGGCGGACAAACTTTATAAATAAATGAAAATTAGTGCATAGGCAGCAGCATCAATGAAAAATTACGAGAACAAACCCCACTGTAGAGTTCTAATGGTGAAATACATGAAGTGCAATCATTCGGTCTCGGGCCATCACATGTTGCACAGCTGCTATCACAGTCTAATTGCAATCATTTAGTGAATCCGGAAATAAAGGAGGAAATTTTTACCAAGGCATTGTCCAGAGCTCAGGTAACTACTAGAATCACATGAATCACAAGCACTGGGTCCTGCACCGGAGCAGGTTAGACAACTGTTATCACAGGTTGTACAAAATAAAAAAATTCATTCGTAAGTTTCTGGAATTGGGTACGAATGCATGTATTTCCACTCAGAAAGGCTGCGAAATACAAGTTAGACAACCGTTATTGTCACACGCAAGGAGGGTTGCAATCTAATTGAACAACGTTTCATCCAGAGAGGTTAGCATTTATCTCAATTTACCAACACAGTAACCTCCGACAAGAACAGCCGGCGAAATGCACGAAGTGCGAGAAGTGGGACCTGCGCCGTTACATGTTGCACAACTATTATCACAGTCTAATCATGAAAATTTTGTGAGTTCAAGGTAAAAAAAAAAATAAAAATACCGAGACACTGTCCAGAGTTCAGATATCTAGTAGATATACACGTCAGACAGTCCGAAGCTAAATTTCCATTGCATGTTAAGCAAGTTGGATCGCAAACTATAAAGTGATTGATGTCGTTACAAAGGAGCTGTACTTCTGATTATTTACCAACGCAAAATCCAGATGTCACGAGAACTGCTGGTAGCTGACATGAAACACACCGTTTGGCCCTGACCCAGAACAGGTTTCACAAGATGGGTGACACGCATTAGATTTATATCAGGCCACCAGAACGTTTTCAAAATAATAAATACTTTCGCATGTATTTAAACCAGCATTGAAATAATATCTGATTGATGGACAGGAGACACAGATGCTACTTCTTGAAGAGGCGCACGTGAGGCAGGGAAAACTGCAACCTTTATTGTAACGGCTAAGGAAAATTTCAATAAATGGTTATTTACTCCAACAAGTGCCGCTCGCCTGGAGAGTATTGGGAGGAGTACAAGTAAGACATTGATAAATAGCAGTCCCGCTACACATTGCGCAAGAAGAATGGCAGGCTAAATACCAATAAACTTAATTTAGAAACTACAAGAAACTTACGAACACAAGTTCCAGACTCTAATGCTTTGCCGGGTACACACGTTAGACATTGATTTGCACCAGGACCGCTACAAGTCAGACAGATCGGGTTGCAGGCTTCACAAATTTTGATTAATAATGGTTTCTGTATTGATAGTTTACTCCAAGTTGAGTACTGAACTTCGTTTGGTCCGACACATGATGCACATGAAGAGGGACATGCTAATCCAATTTTCAAAAATACTGATTGTGAATAAACTTCTTACGCTTACAAGTACGATCGTGATTGAGGTAGTAGCCGGGAAAACAGCTTATGCACTAATTTGATGTCGATCCGTAGCATTGTTCACAAGTATTGTGGCATGTTTGTTAAAATTATTTTCGTCACATAAAGCCAGCAACACTTTTACATTCGCATTTGAATCCTGTTGTGAGGACCATTGGAAGAGTACAGCTTGTGCAATCGTTATTATTTGGACCATTACACGTTGCATAACTCCAGTGGCACTCTAAACGAATTTGTAAGGCTCTCAACATTGAGCAAACACTCACCATAGTATTTATTATCATCTGAAAGCTGTTTTGGAGGAGTGCAACTTAAACAATTATTATTCCCACTACTCCTACAAGTAAGACAAGACGAATGGCAGTCTACATAATGAAATTTCAAGTAACTTCGTTGATGAACACAACTTACCTTTACAAGTCTTGGGTCCGGAATCAAAATATTGTCCGTCTGGACAAGGGCATGGTGTACTTGATGGGCAGGCTATTAGAGACCAATTTTAATTCTTTTTGGTACTTTTTATGCAATAATTTACCAGTGCAGGTTCCAGAGCTACTTACATACTGCGTTGAGGGGTTAGGGCAAGTGAGACATTTATTAAGTGCAATTCCGTTGCAGGATGCGCATGCAGAATTGCATACTTACAATCGGGTGTTAGAAAACAGAGGAAAGAATGAACGAAGTTACAGACGCACTGGTTTGCCGAAGTTAAGACACGAGGAGGACTACAGGATGTACAACTAGAACTCGTAGAATCCATGCAAATAAGGCAACTTGCGTCACAAACTATTGATATGATGACAGAAGCTGAAAAAATTGTTTAAATACGCACGCATCTTCCTGCACTTAAGGTTCGTGAAGGAGGGCAGGTAAGACAATGAGCAAATGTCTGATCGATGCAGGTTTCACAAGATGCGTCGCATACTAATTGGAATAATATTACTAAAAAATTGCTCGGACGAGTACATAGGCATCTGCGTTGGTTATAAATTATTGGAGGCGTGCAACTTGTGCATCCAAAGGATCCATCTGCATCACATGTTGCACAACTAGCATCACACACTTTGAATAAAAAATTAGAAAAAGCCCTTGAGAGATATGAACTCACAAATACATCTTCCTGTACTTAATAATGTTCTCGGAGGATTGCAAGATGTACATCCAAGAGCTCCTGCTTTATTACATGTTGCGCAAGGTGAATCGCAGCCTTATCCACAAACTGTTATATTCAAGGAGAATAGATTTTACTTTGGCAGCCGCTGCTTGAGGAATATTGGTTAGGTGAGCATTGTGATCCTAGTTTAATGATTTTGTCCTTAAAAGTTTCCATGACTGTAATTACTTGTGATAGGGCAAAGTAAGACTAAAAAGAGGATCGAAAAAAATTTTTTCGGCATTGAAGTGAAAAGTTTGAGAGAAATCTTGAGCGATTTTATTAAGTAGTTAACGGTGAAATCTGATAAATTTTCAGTACTATTTTTAAATCTACAAATTATTGCAATAGCAAGTAGAATTTAGCTCTTTAAAGCATGGAAGATTGTTGTAACTTCCACTACAACACGCCTCTGGACTGAAATATGAGTTATATAACCAGCGGATCTTTTATGGAATTCAAAGAAATTTTGAGAGAAATGAATTCACAGAGTTCAAATTAATAGAGATTTGTAAGAATTTAAGACACATTTACGACGCTAATAGTTGTTGGCTTTTGAATTTTTACTGAATCTGAGACTCCTAGCTGTTTTTTTTTTGGCTCGGCCTCATCTGCCTGGAATTTCACTTCGAAATATTTTTGAGTAATAAGGGCTCAATTTATCTTTAAGGCCAAGTGCCTAATGGCTGTTAGGTCGGATTTAAATTAGAAAACTGCCGTTTTTCAGAAAAATGATGCTTCTTCTCAAGTCAGCAATATAAAAAAGAGTAGAGTCGAAAGATTTTTTTGTGCCTCTCAGAAGAAGTGTCTGTGTTAATCGAATTTATATTGACCTGCTCCTTCGATTTTAGAATCTTGCTAAAAGTAAAAGGTTTACCAAGACATATCAATTCGTATCGAGGATAAAAAATTTGAAATTTTATATAGAGCGAATTGAGAACAAGGTGTATTCCACTTTTACAAATACGGTGGTATATTGATAAAACACGTTTCTTCATGTATTTTATAAATACACGTAATCTGGAGAGTTGAAGTCACATTTACACACTTTTTTTCTAATCAGGAACAGGAGATCTGTATAAAAGTCTCGATTTGTGACTGCTACTAAAGAAAGGACTCTCTCAAGGGATATCTTTCAAAGATGAAGAATTATCCAATTGCGAATCTTCCACTTATTTAAAGAAGATGGTGGCTCATTCAACGAGAGAAGAACCTCACCCTAAAAGAAGCAAAAATATAAATATGCTTTCGTGTCTTTAATCGCTTGCAAAGTTGAGAAAAACTTTCCTAATTCAAGAATATATTATCTCTACAGCTCCATTATTGTAACCGAACGACTCACATAGAGACATTCAATAGCGAAATAAGAAGCCGAGCATCGATTACCGCCGTAGTGTTATCCTAATATCATATTTTCATTACAGTGTAATATCATAACGATTCCAAACAAATTTACAAATTACGAGCATTGGGTATGGTTTGATTTCAATCTAGAATAATGTGAACTTTGAAAACGATAAATTGTGTGCTCTTTGGAAAGACAAAATTAACTTGAATTATAGAGTAGAAGTAGAGTATGTTTTAAGCTATAAAGAATTAATAAGTATTTATATATGACGCAAATATATAATCGAAGCTCTTAACAAACTATTCAGTCAAATATAAAGTATCGTGCTCAATTATATTTAGATTAACCTTTGAGAGAGAGATATATATTATTTCAATGGTGCTTCTTAAAGAGAGGTTTCTTGAAAGTTCTCTTGATATGTCTGCAGCGCCTGTCTTCGGTACTCGATGTGAGCACGAAAAACAATGACAGAATGAGATATACTTAATCTCATCTCAAGAAATATGAAATGTTGTTATTATTATATGATATCCATCTAAAAACTGAGCATTTATGTCTCCAGCGTGTTCGAGAAATATGATGGTTCAGTAGTCCGAAACTTGAATGGCTGTGTTTATGAATGCGCATCGTTGCTGAGGGAGTTTGTTTCGGAATCATGAATTAGCTAAAGGAACTTCTTTTCGAACTGACGTTATTGGACAAAACAATTTATTCTTTATTAATTTTTTGGAGTTATTAATATCGAACTGGCTACCAGTAATTTATTTACTTGTCCATTGAAATAAAAGGACGAATAAAATCGATGTTACGGAATCTAATAGAACATTTTTGTCTTCATATTAGCGAAGGAACAATTTCGATAAAATAATAGAGCATTGATCGCTTGATCAGATAATTTCATCAACTGCTGCAATAACTACTCAGCGAATTTTTAAGAAAATAGTAATTTGTTCAGTCGAGAGCGGTCTTATTCAGTCAGCGCTTTGCTGACTGTTGTAAGGAGATAATCTATGGAGGTATTTACTGCGAAGCAGAAGTTGTTCGCAAAAAAGAGGGATTTTTAACATAATTTTCCGACAAAACCCATACAAATTGAGTGATGAGCATGATAGATGGTTTGAGTTAATGAATAAAAAAAAAGATACACAAGGATTATAACTCATTGACAGATCTAGAGGCTGCTGCTGCAGTTTGATGAAGGCCAGTTATTGTTTCAAATCAATCCCTTTTATGTTTCCTGGATTTTTTTTCATTTGGAACCATGAAATAACAAACAAAAAATTACAAATTAATAACTTTGGTCCTCTATGAAAGCAAAACGCACTTCTGAACAAAATGGAGGAAAGGGAGTCACCCTGAATCTCAACATTATTTTCTCAATTCCAGAAGGACCAGGCCTCGAGAATAAAAATTCAGATTAATTTAGTCTTGACATATACTCATAAAGCAACTTTTCCAAAGTATTTTGTATATTTTTATTCTATCTCAGTTGATCATTATTTCTGGCAGGAACAGAGATTTATCGGGGAGGTCTGCTTGGGTCACTGCTAAATAACGATTATTTCTTTCTCAGAAAGTATATAGTTGGGTTATTCTGCTTTTCTGTTCTAAAAAAGAAACCTTGAGACACATTGTTAAAGTCAAACTATGATATTATCACAGAAAAAATACTCATTCCTAGGTTGCAACACTTAAATCATCTAAAACAAGGGATAATTATTATTTATCGAGGTAATATGTGATTAGACCAGAATATTAATGCATTAGAAGTATCAAGACATGACGAAACTTATAGACAATAAATAATCTGAATAAATCCATCAGTTATGAATACGAATATGCATCACATACAGAACACAATCCCCAGGAGGCCGTCTCGTAAAGATCAATGGTGATGATGATGCCCATGGTGATGGTGGTGATGCCCATGGTGATGGTGATGATGATGACCGCCCCATTTGGTGCCCATTCGAGCAGATGTTAGTCCGAAGAACAGCGCCATGATGACTAAGAAAAAGAAGATAATTGATCGCATATTGAATCTGAAGAGACGAAGATATTAATAAATTATAAACAAGACCAAGCTTGGTCATTTATAGCCCAAACTTATTAAAGAAGTACCATGTTTCAGTATTATTTCAGAATATTTATCACTGAATTGAAGGCAAATCTTTCACTGAAGGAGGATAACTTTCAAAACGTTTCAAAAAGGGAATTTTGTTCAACTGACTCAATATGATAAAAAGTTTACTACTCGATCTTAACTTACAATTTTGTTGATCTAAGTAATAACCTAATTAATGATCCTCAGTACTAATTTTCCTTGCCTAATAAAATACTGGTTGAAAAAATATTTAACATTAGATTATTGACAAAATTGTCATATATAAAGCTAAGGAATGAAGGAGAAGAGGTAAAGGAGAGTGGGGCTCGAAGCCATCGCTTTGTTTCGGAGGATGAAATCAGCTTCAGTACTTTTAGATATTGATTTAACCTGAAATGATTTTTTCAAAACCGTTTTAGTACGTATTAAAGGTATTGCTCTGAATCAGTAAAAAAGGCTTATTCTATCTCCAAAAGCTCAACAAATTTGCACGAAATACTGGATCTAGGATGCAAAAAGAATGAATAGGTTCTTGAAAGTAAAGCAAAAAGTATCTATTTTCGCTTTTTTTTCCTATCGAGCATCAGCATGCCAGATCGCAATTGGATTATTGAAATCCTATGAGGAGTAATTTCATGGAAGAGAAACGAATGATATTAGTTCAAGCAAGATGTTCAAGCAAATTATTTTCTTCCTTTTTTCCCTCAAAGCTAACAATGGAAGAAAAAAAAAAATTGGGTCCGCATTCTAATCGAGACGGCGAGGCTAGCTATGTCTTACGAAATTAATTAGTCAAGTCTTGCCGCGTTTTATTAGAAAAGTAACTCACTGTGGTGAAAGTCTTTCTAAATTACGACGCAACATAATATCTTCATTCTATCACCAAGAGCGACTATTTCTGATTGAGAGCCCATTATATGAGTTATTTAGAGGAACAAGCTCAAATTAATTCGTTTATTCCCGAGGAGCAATATTCACATCAATCATTATAGATTAATGAGGAGGTTGCTTCCCATCCGTCAACTATATAGCTCTTTGTTCGAAAGATTAAAAGAAAAGCAGCTTTCTTTCTGAGCTCACAGCTCAACTTGTAATTAAAATAGCGAATGAGTGGATGTGAATTTTGTAGAGTTAGAAACGATTCATCTTGATTAATCCTCTTGTTTTTTTGTTTTTTTTTTGTTCTTTCCAAGAGGACCAAAGCAGATTCTAAAAGTGTTAGACCAGCTCAATCAACTCATGCTGGGCTGGGTTATAGAAGAAAACTGATCATAACATACGTATTCATATCAGAACAGATTCAAAAGAATAATGGCTGCGAATTTTTAATATCAACTCCTCCCTTTTTGAGAAAAAAAATGGAGTATATATTTATAAAGTTATTTCAAATAAATAACCATCATCAAAAAATTGGGAAATACAATGCCTTTGCGAGATGTATTGGATTGAGTTATACAATTTTAAACCTAGAGTGCAGGTACTTAGCTTGCTCCCCTGCATCTTTTCTCGATTTCAGAAGGGTCGAGCCCTGGATAGTTGAGACTCATTTCAATTTTTTTCTTGCCAATGTCTTGCTCCTTCATCCACGCAGGAAGCTCAAACATATACAATTTGTTTATTATATTTCCACTCTCACCCATCTAAATGACATTAGTAAGATTAACGGCTTCAAATCTCGATTCAATACTTTTGAAATCAAACGTAAATTTTTTCTTTTCTCGTTCTTTATATTTGAAAAAAGCACTTTTACAGTTAAAATACTGCAGACCTCCAGAAAACTGCTCACATAGATTATTAGGAGAACGCCCTTTCCATGTATTAGTATAAGCGTTCATTGAGAAGGAGTTACAGTTGGATTTTCTGATGCTGCAGTTGTAAAGACAAGGACGCTAAGACCAATAAACAGCAGTTCAAGTCCAATAGCGATTCCAGTCAGATAGGATATCTAAAGTTAATATCTTTAAATCCATGATAATTTAAACTCACTAACCTTTCTAATGATTTTTTTGTCTTGCAAATTCAGTTTTTTCCAATTTTCGAGATATTTCTTGTCTGTTAATAAGATATTAGCTTGTTCTTGGGAAGCTAGAGGAAAATTAGCGAAGATGATAATTACATTCTTACTTTTCGGTGTGAATTGAGCGAGCATATTTGAGGAAATAATATACTGGTGAATTTCTTCAGTTTCTTTTCTAATTTCTTTCATTTTTTCTCGTTTCTTTTCTTCTTCATGTTTGTCGACAAATTTCCACTCCATTTCAATGCTATCGCTAATATGGATAGATTTGTCGGTGGCGGATGTAGTAGTTTCCTGTGGTTTTAGTTGCCATTTTCGTTTCAGTGTCAAAGGAGTGCGTAATTTTTGGGAGATTTGCTCTGAGCGGAGATGAAATTCAGTTCCTTCATATTTTTCTAATCCGCTTCCAAAGACTATAGCGGCAGATTGAATTTGAATTTTCGGGCTCAGAAGCTGCGTTCCACTGGATATCTCGCCCTGTGTCAGCGTCTGCGGTTTTCCTGTCGTACTGCTAGGTCTGATGCTCGATGTTTTTCGCTGTTTATTCGATTGTGCCCCAGTATTCAAGGACCCGCTTTTGGCTATACCATTGCCTTCTGTCGTAGTTAATGATTTTCTGGAATTGTTAGTTTCACGTGAATTGATTCTACAAATCAAGTCAAATTCTGTTCAAAGATGTGCTTTCTTACTCATTCAGCTGCTTTTCAACCTTAGCTTCATCTTCACTGATGCAACGCCCCAGCAGAATACCATACAGAATAAATTCTTTAAGAGAAGGCAATTGTAAACAAGGCTAGCTTTTTGGAATTACCGATAACGAATATCGCCAATATTGCCATCTCTATGAGGTACGTGAAATTGATAAAAACTCGCAGATCCTCATCGTAAGATGTGCTGGATGAATTATTTCTGGTTCCTTTGGCAATACTCATTGTAAGCTGGAGCATCAATTCAAAAATTGTGAGGAAAAAGATGTGCTAATAATTCGGGTCATATTATTCAAGCATAGAAACAATTGAAGTATTACAGCTCGGAACCAACAGCAAGTACAACTTCTTCGATCTTTTTTATTATGACTCAATTCTCTGTAGAGCGCATACCTTGCAGCAACAATAAGCCAAACAACCTTCATGCTATAAGAATACCAAACCCATAAAATAATTGCGTAGATCGCAAAAAGCAGAGTATAGGGCGTTTCATAAAGCAATCTTTCGATCGACCGGTGGATTACTTGACGAATATTAAAAGGATCGAGAAATGTCCAACATAAGCGCACTGTTTTGGAAGATGTGAGAGGAAAGAACAAATAAACGACGATTACGTGCTGCGAGAAGGACGATAAGAAACAAAATCATATTGCGAGGACTTTTTATCATCGTGATGAAAAATCGAAAACGGCTTCCTCTGTGAAATGTCCTGTCCTATTTTTTGTTGGGTTGAGAAAGGTAGTTCACTGTGAAATTGACCTTTTTGAACCGCTTTATGAGTTTGAGTAGTGAATGAAAGCCTATTCCAATATACAGAATAGCAAATATTGCCACGTAACCAGTCATGCCCTGAAACCATAATTAATATCATCGAGTAATGATTGGTATACTCGAGGGAATTGGTCTTGCAAGCTAATATCGCAAAATTGTCCAAACCAGCCAATGTCACATCTTAATTACACATATACTTAGTAAAATTGTCGTTCTGAAACGATTACTTGCAGATCTCTGACGCGCAATCGCCTATCAATTAAGAAGTGAATAAATATTCAATGGAGAATATTGTTAGTACCGTGATAGTTGCATTCTTTTGCTGATTCACACATGCCGCTTTTTATTTGGCAAAATAATGCACGTGCTAATATTGTAAATTAAAATTAACTGTGTAGGAATGTAATTGAGAAACAAATACACACCTCAAGAGGATTCATAAACTTTTCACCAGACACATTGGGTAGAATAATTTTGAGGTCATTTGCTGAGAGTCAATAGAGAGTATGTATCTTTTCATTTTATACCTCGAGATGTCTTTGAATTATTCAGAAAGAAAATAACACCTAAAAGATAGGTGTATTATGTGTCAGATTGTTTCGTCTGGTGTTCCAGCGCACTACTTGCTCATGAATGAAGCTTGGGTACAAAAGTGCTATTATTTTATTATGTTTAGACTAAAACTCTCAACAATATAAGATTCTACTTCAAATTTTAAACCATATTCAATAAGTTTGCTAATGGTTCCTCTTCCATACGAAAATATCGTTCTGCCTCATCTTTTGATAAGAAAAGTACTTGGGCTAGGTAGTGAGAAGAATTTCTTTTTTTGCGAATTTTCGATTTCTCAAAGATAAAAAAAATAATGCCACATAAGTAAGGTCCACTTCTCAATGAAAAAGGAAAAAATGCAGTGATGAAATGTCCTCTTGTGGATAGAGCATCCAAAATAGGTTATTAGCTCAATAGGCACTCAGAAAATCTAGATTATTTGGATTTGCTAACCAATGAAATTGTACATAAATATTCAAGCTAAATAATGTCGTTTTGCTAAAGAAATTCTCTCGGGAAGTAAACAACAATAACAGCATGAAAACCCAGCAAGCATGGCTTATCAATTCTTCAGTTTCATTATGTAAGTGTTACACTTCGAAGGGAACCATGTCTCTTCATAATACACGGAACCAAGTCGCTTAAACCCAGTCTTTAAATACAGTGCCTCTGCTGCCTTATTGCTTGAGAACATAGACATTGCAATGTGATCATAACCTTCTGCTCTGGCAAACTCCAGAACTAGATTGAGTAGCCTCTGCCCAAGGCCTTGTCTTCGGACCTCAGAAGACACTGACATCCGTCCAAAATCGGCAAGTTTGCCATATACTTCTTTTTTATGGTTTATTTTGAAATGATCATGCTTCCAATCATAAGGTCTGACAAGCACACAGCCAACAATTTTTTCTTTCGATGTCTCTTCCTTCTTTTGTGTCGCAATCCAAAAATGCGCGCCTTTTCTCTCGAGATAGGATTTTTTTATATTGGTGAGCCTTGGGAGTACGTTTGTTTTGTAATCTAAGATCATAGCTTTGAGTCTGATGGGAGGAAGAATCAATCCATATATGAAATAGATGGCTGTGGCTGTCAATGCTACAGAAATCACCAGTGAAAAAAACGCAGAATAGCCAAATCCGAGAAGTAGACCAGTAATAGCGGATATCGGCAGGACTATAACGAGAGCCACCCACTTCCATCCAAATTTATCGAATGAACTGCTCACCAGAAATTTAAAATCGATGGTTGTTGTTTGGAAAACATTTGTTCCTATAAGTTCTAAGAGTCCTGCGTCGTCGATAGGTTCATATGGTTTGATAACAATTGGATTCTCGGTCATATGAAAAGGAAAGTCAGATACCGGAATTGGTGATCACAGATGATTCTTTTCAATATAAATCTTGAATTTTATTTGATATTTAACTTTAGTTCTGACGACTAGGATGAGACCAAGTTTGATCAGCTGATTTCAGCCATATCCTAGGCAGATATTACAATGCTGCGAAGTAATAAAAATTCTTTCCAATCATTCGATATCGAAGCTTCTGTATCAAAAGTTGGGAGTGTTAAGTTGTGTGCAGAATTTCTTGATGTCTCTAATGGTCTAACTCTTTAGTAAAGCTTTTTTCGACTACCTTCATGATAAAATCAGACTTCGTCTATAACCAGATTCAAGCAGCTGCTCTGTAAGAGTAGAATGGATTCATGGTTTGGCAAAAACTTTTTCTTCTCAAGTTCTATCAGCAGCACATGAAATGAAACTTGATTGTCAATAGATGATTCAATTGAGAAATTGGCAGTATTATTGATGTGATTTCAAATTCAAGACCCTTAGCTTTTTTTATCTCAGCTATGGCTCAGTCCAAATGGAATCGGATTTTGCAGGGTATTTGGAGTCAGAGAAAATCAACTCAAAATGGGAAATAGTCGTTGGAAGATGACGGTTAATAATGGCAGCAAAGATGATAGATAGCCAAGGTGAGGGAGGGGAAGAAGGCGGGACGAGGACTAGGAAGAAGACGAAACGTAGAGGACGAAGAACGATGAAGAAGAAAAGAACAAACTTAAAAAAAGAGTCAAGAAATAAAAAATATTTAAGTAAAGTCTTCTCGACGTAATCTGCAGTCAAAAAATATGGATTGACGTAACTAAATGACACATATTAATATGTTGTTTTTTTTTTTCTCTCTCTCTGTATTCCTATGAAGACTGGAGTATCACGAACAAAACTAATCCGTGACATTTAATACGAGTTATTTTGGATGATTGTTGATTTAATATCGCTTTTGTCCCCCAGTGTTCTAATTGGTTTAGTATGCATTATTTCAATTTGGATCTAACTCGGACAAATATCAGAATGTGGAAAATTTAATACTCTATTAACTCTGAAGATATTCGAAATTTGTTAACTGCCAGAAGTCGAATCTGAACATGAAAGCACAAACCTAAAATTCTATCATTGAAGAATCACAAGCGAAGATACACCAATACAAAAAAATGGCAATTCCAAATCTATTAGTTTTTGAGGCTCATTATGTAAGAATGACACATTGCAGGGAACCAAGATTTATCATAGTATGCTGATCCGAGTCTCTTAAATCCAACCTTTTTATATAATGTCGCTGCTGCCGTATTACTTGCCCATAGAGACATTGCAATATGATCGTAATCATGAGCTCGAGAAAACGCCAGGACTGTATTAAGCAATCTGCTTCCAAGACCTTGTCTGCGGATCTCTGGTGACACGTACATCCGGCCAAAATCGGCAACTTTTCCATATAATTCTCTTCGGTTTGCGATTTTCAGGTGATCATAGTCCCAACTATAGAGCGTAACGAGCACACAACCAACGATTTTTTCTTTTGATGATCCTTCTTCTTTTTGAGTTGCAATCCAGAAATGAGAATCTTCCTTTTCCATATAGTTTTTTTTAATGTCTTTGAGCCTCGGAAATACACCTTTTGTGTAAGAATTATAGATACCTTTGGTTCTAATGGGAGGCATGATCACTCCGTATACCAAAAAAAGAATCATGCCTGTCAATACGATGGCGATAGAAAGAGAAAACAACTCGGAATATCCCAAAGTAACAAGAAGACCAGCAATAAGTGCGAATGGCAAAACCACAGCAACCGCAACCCATTTCCATCCAAACCTATCCAAAGAGCTAAGAATCAAAAACTTGAAGTTGATTGGTGATGTGTTGAGAAGATTCGAACCGATGAGTTCTAAGAGTCCATCATCGTCTATGGGTTCATATGACTTGATTGTAATCGTATTCTCTGTCATCCGAGAAGTTGAGGATGGTAGATCTATCTCTGAACAAGCAAATATAATTCGGCTAAATACTTTAAATTTATGTCTGGCAATTGACACTGGCTGGATAAGTGTATGCATTATAGATATAGAATCCCAAAAAAAATATCTGTTTCTTGACTGAAATTTAAGGGTATAGTTAGAAATGTACTTCAAACTTCAAGTTTATGGCTTTTCTACTCCAATGGATTATATACCAGATTGATTTGCATTAAATGTCAGTAGATTAAAAACACTTGCTAATCTCGAGGCCTGGCTGCTACATTTACCAGAAGCTGGTTCTCTCAAAGAGTTTATCTTGATATCAACCCTCTTGAAGTATACCCTCAATACGAAACCAAGGAAAAAAAATCAATTTGCGATGGCATTAGGATGCAATGAGAAACTGAACTATGAAAATTTAAAATACACAAAAGCTATTATCCTAATATGTCTGGATCACCACATGAAGTTCATCCACACACAATCACACTCATCAGTTCTTGAGACTCATTGCATAATAATAGCACATTGCAGGAAACCATGATTCATCATAGTACCCTTTTCCAATTCTCTTAAACCCAGCTTTTCTATAGAACGTGTCTGCTGCCAAATTACTCGCTGACGTAGACATCACAATATTATCATAATCGTGAGCTCGAGCAAAATCCAGGACTTTATTAAGCAATTTCTTTCCCAGTCCTTGTCTGCGGATCTCGGACGAAACGGACATCTGGCCAAAATCAGCCACCTTTCCATATAATTCTCTTTTCTTGGCGATTTTTACGTCATCCCATTCCCAATTGTAAGGACCAACACGCACACAACCAACGATCTTCTCATTAGATGACCCTTCTTGCTTTTGGGTGGCAATCCAGAAATGAGCACCTTCCTTTTCCATATAGTTTTTCTTGATATCCTTGAGTCTCGGAAAGACATATTTCACGTATGCGTCAATCAAATTTTGGGTTCGAATGGGAGGAAGTATTAACCCATATACCAAAAAAAGGGCCATGGCTGTCATAATCACTGAAATTGAAAGTGAGATTAGCCTGGAACATCCAACTGTGGCAAGAAGACCCGCAAGCAAGGCTATTGGAAAAACAAAAACAAGCGCAACCCATTTACACCCGAATTTATTGAATGAACTAAGCACTAAGAACTTGAAATCTATCGGTGATGTGTGCAAAAGATTAGTGATAATCAGTTCTAAAAGTCCGTTGTCGTCGATGGGTTCATATGGTTTGATTATAATCATGTTTTCAGACATATTTGTTGAGGGAAATCTTTGGGAGAGTTGTCTCAGTAGAATGGTTTATTGTGTTAAATTTATATTTGGTAATTGATCGGAATGAAATGAGTCTGCGTAATAGAGTGTAAATTATAAATATTGCGTCAGCTATCACGCTAGCTTGAGCATCAGCACACTTCTTTATCATTGTAAAGATTCCATTCTTGGATCATCTTTTGTCTTATGTTCAATATTAAAAATAATACTGACGTTATTTTTTAAATTTCAATGTAGCTAGCGACTTAATGTCATTACAGAGCCTACAAATGAAAGAAACCAGAACTACTTAATGCTGAAATTGTTTAATATTTCTATTTTACGAATTGTTTCTCTCAAATAATCCTAGGGGACAACCTTTTTTGAGAAGCTGAAACACTCAAAAATTTACTATATTGCAAATTCATTCCAAAAGACAGCCATTACTCGATAGAATCTGAAAATAAAAAAGCCTTGGCTAATCTGAAAATAAACTTTTCATTAAAATAATGAAAAAGTGTATGCTTCGACTCAGTTCGAATGCCCTCTAATCTTTGAGACTCATCATATAGGCATCACATGCTGCAGGAAACCAGGATTTATCATAATAAGAAGTTCCGATCTTCTTGAATCCAGCTTTCTTATACAGTGTGGCCGCTGCCTTATTACTCGCCCAGTGAGATAATACAATATTATCATAGTTATGAGCCCGAGCAAACTCCAACACTTGATTAAGCAATCTTTTTCCAAGACCTTGGCGACGGACCTCAGACGACACATTCATTCTTCCGAAATCCGCAACTTTTCCATATAATTCTTTGCGCTTCCTTATCCCAATGTGATCATATTCCCAATCATAGGGTACAATACACACAGAGCCAACAATTTTTTCTTTGGGAGATCCTTCTTGCTTTATAGTGGCAATCCAGAAGTGGGCACCTTCTCTTTCCAAGTAATTTTTTGGTATGTTCCTGAGCCTTGGAGAAACATTTTTTGTGTAAGTATCAACGATGTTTTTGCTTCTAATTGGAGGAAGAATAACTCCATATACCAAAAAGAGAATCAAAGCTGTTAAAATGATAGAGATTGAGAGTGAAAATAGCCAGGAATACTTGAGAGAGATAAGAAGACCAATGACTAAGGCTACTGGCAAAACAATAGCCAGCGCAACCCATCTCCATCCGAACTTATCGAGCGAACTGAGAATCAAAAATTTGAAATCTACTGGTGATGTTTGAAGAAGGTTATCGCTTATCAGTGCGAGAAGGGCGTCATCGTCGATGGGTTCGTACGACTTTATTGTGATGGTATTTTCGCTCATATGAAGGAAGCAATGAAAAATTTAGATTCAAGATCTCACAATTAGTAAATTAAATATTTTAATTGGATCAAAGCTCGACCGTATTTTTTCGAGCTGGACTTACTTATATCAAAAAGCCTTGTTAAATTTTGAAGAAGAAATAAATATTGTTGCGACTGAGCTCTTTTGACAGGAAGGTCACAAATCGTTATCTCCTTTGCCGAATAACATGTGAGATCCATATTTAGTTCGAGGAACGGGTTTTTTAATTCTTGGAGGATTCATCGATTTCTCTGATGGGTTCGATAAAAAGCTGATTGGATTCCTCAAGATTCAGGAGTTAAAGGCTTCTTCTAGGAGGGAAAATGACAGGATATGAGTTCATACTACGATTTTTTTCTTGAATAAAGAGAAATTCTAGAAATTTTGGTGAGGAAATGAGGCAGCGGAAAACCTCGACATAATTCATTGGATGGAGAGGTAGCTTTCCTTGAAATTAACTCCTTTATTTGCTAAGAAATTCAACTAAAGGGCCATTTAGGCATAATAATTGTGTTCTTTCAATCATTGTTAATTTATATAATTTTTCCAAGAAATCAGATTGCTATTACCCGCCACCTCACGCAACAAGATGAAACCAAAATCGTCCTTCTTGGCTTGACAAAGCAAGGTAGAATTATGAATAGTAGTCCTCATTAATTCTCTTCTCATAGCAACAACCGCTGAGAGCTTCTGTTACATCAACCCTCTCAAATTTAACGAGACAACTATGTGTATAATGCCAATGGGTAGATTAGGATATCTAGAAAAGAAATAGTTCCTTCCGATGGAAAGAGTATTTGGAAAATATTAGATCATTCTCGATCAAAAAGAAAATAGTATTTATAAAAATAAATCAGTAAAACGCTCGCAAATTAACAATTGCTCAATACTATACTGATTCCATGCGATTTAGAGCATTACTGAAAGACAGACCGGAGAGCCTTCTTATCATGCATAGCTGCTTAATAATGAGTTTTTTTTATATGAATAATGAGACATTGCCTGCATTTCAAAACAATGTCACATGAAGAAGTGAACTAGAGAGGATAATTGATGACTGTGATTGCTAAACTAAAAGAAAATCGATGCTTAGTGGGTGATTGTGCTTTTGAAAGCCCTCTTCTGAATTTATTTATTCTTACTTTCAGAAGTATACTTTATTTTGATTTGGTTTTAATTTCCGGCCTGTTCCGTACGTTTTTGGTTGTTTCTTTGCGCTGGTTTTTGAAATTATAGAACATTGATTTTAAGGTTTTGGTTCTAAATTAGTTTCAGGTCCCTTATAACTTCATTCTACTCAATGAGAGACACGGTCGCCTCTTAACATCCAGCCTATTATTTAAAAAATATCTTATGTTAGCTGACAAAAAACTTGATGCTGTCAGGATCAGGCTTTAATGTAGAGCATTTGTCTCTGAAAGAGAAAGGTAATATTAAATCAAGAAAGGCAATCAAAAGCACATACTACATTCTAATCTTGCAGGCTCATCAGAAAAAAATGTTTTCTTGTAGCGTGCAAACCACTGCTAGAATCAAAAAGCATAATGGATCAGAAAAGAATTGAGTGGGAAAATTGTGAATCGAAATTTCTTCCCTGATATATATCGCACAGGAAGAAAGCGTAGCGACAATTTTTTTAAAAATAATATATATATACAAGTTAAAACAGAATTTCTTAAACTCTCTTGGGAAGAATCAAGTGCTTTGGTTGACTTTCCAGATTAACGTAATTAAATTTGCTGAGTTTGCTGGCTTGCAGGATTTATATTATCCAAAATCAAAATTCAATGGTATTTTTATATCGAGCAAAAGTCTGGAATCTTTTAGATCGAAAAATTTAGAGCAATTTGACTTTTCGCAAACAAATCGTCAGTGCGTTAACGATCGGTAAAAGTGATTTGATTAGTTTTAATGATTATTTAATTAATATTCATGCAACGCCGCATTTTACTTACCAAGAATTAGAAATCTTCTAGATTAATTTTTCCAATTGGTTCCTTTGGGTTCCTGATGCTTTTCTTTTGAAAAAGGGAACACACCTGATAGTTAAGGAGAAGTAGAAATTGAGGCCTTCAGTCTGTTGTGACGAACTTTATTGTGAGAAATAGCTGGCATCCTTCTTACCATTGGTCACGCAAGGAAGGAAATATGGATAAAAAACGATGAATGGGTATAGTATTAACAAAAGGACCTGTAAAGAAAGACCTTGTACCGCGTAATAAAAGTAAGAGGCGTCAAATTCACGTGGAAGAGCTTCCCACTTGTAAGGCTCATCAGACCAGGCTGAAAACATCAAAATCAACTCTACATCTCCCCAACCTTGAATCTTCTTTTTCATCTTTCGAGGATCTTTGGCTTGTAAACTGAGGTTAGAAGCATTTCAGCCTAAAAATGAATTTAAAAAGAAGCAGAAAATTTTTGATTGTCAAGGTTCTTAAGGAAAAAAATTTTGATTATTAAAAGAAGCGTTCTTCGCTTCTATTAAATTATGAAAGAGAAATCTAATAAAGGGATTCGAGATTCACTGTAATCACTTAAAATTCTCTTCTCGAGTTATTTAACTTTGAGTTTTGATATTTTAAGAGTCATTCGTCATAGTGAGTTTTGAATTTGATTAATGACTCATTAGTTGGATCGATCCTACGATTATCATGTAGGAAGTACAATTAAAGCCTTCAACGAATACAGGCTAACAGGAAAGCTCGCGCTACACAGTGAAAAATGACAAATTTATAGTATTATTCACTGCCGTCTCAATATAACAGGTTCCCTCAGCAGAAGTACAGACATGGTCTCAGAAACCGAACCGCCTGCAGCTAGTCTCCACTGGAGAGTAATAAGTCCCGGAAAACCCTATGAAGGAACCATTGACTGCAGGAAAAATTATTCTTAAATAAATTTTCAAGTACCTCGAAAGATGAGCTCTTTCGAAGTCTTCAAGGTAAAATATTTGGACATCCTAGAATGTCATAACTCCGGAAACACTAATCATTAAATTTATCCAACTACTTCGACTGATGTTACGTTATGAAGATGTCCCTTTCAATCTTATTGAATTTTTTGTTACCTCACCAGAAATTAAGAAATCTTGAGTAAAAGGCATTCAGATCTAAGCTGCACAATTTCAGGACTTGACTTTGAAGCGTTATTCTTGACATTTTCTTTTGTTGTTCTCCATGAAATAACAGTATATCGAAGAAACGCCACAAAAGTGCTAATAATGTGATTCCGAAGATGTATGAACTGCTGTGAGACTTCTCTGCAGGTGCCGTTTCAAGAGTGCTTCCTTGATCACTGAAGGTTTGCCTTTTGATGGAAGAAAAAATTTTCAAAGTACGCTTAATGTTCTTAACAAATTGACGTCTTCTCTATATCGTATTTGGATGACTATGAAGCTAATCTCCTCAGTATAACAAATGATTCTGAATCGAATTCCTCGGGAATGCCTTTGGGCCTAGTTTTAAGCAAGATTGTTATGGACGACAATATTCGATTAATTTTAAGCCAGTCATGGTGATAATGGCGATAAGGATTTCGTTTCATTATGAGTCGGTGACCGGAGTCATAATTGATGAGCTTCAGACCGAACTCTTTGAATTTTATCTTGGTTTAGGTTCTTGCAAACAATTAGAGTGAGCTCGGATGTCAATTTATATACATTTCTTTTGCATTTCACAAAATGCTGAAAGTCTTAGGCCCTATGCACCTTAGAGAGTTTTCATCACTGCATTTTGGGCTCGTAACTAACATCATGTTAACAAATTCCCACAGACCACAGAGAAATATTCGTTAAAAGAATGAAGCAATAGCTCGCTTGAGTAGAGCCTATTTCAAATTTCATGTATGGATTATATAATTCCAAATACCCCTTGCCTATTTTAATTCGAGGCTGAATATCGAATTTGGATAGTTTGTTTGAATCAGTAGAATGTTAAAGTGATTTAAAAAAACTAAATACTCTTTGATAGAAGTACGACCCATTAACAATTAAACGAACTCTGACAGAATTAGGCCTTGGCTAAGCGAAAATAAACATCTTTAAAATGTTTACTCTCGGAAATAAATTGAAGTGAGTGACTGTTGGCAGAGGCCCACCGTGTATTTTGAAATTTTAATGAATGTGCCTTGTCCATCTACGATAAACCAGAAAGAAGCTTCGAAATTGCATGAAAGAAAGCATGATAACGAAGGCCCATAGATTTGTCATGAAATACTCAACTCCAGTCCAGCAAATTTCGAAGAAACTAAATAGAAAATTTGTTGCTGCAATTGAGTCCTAAAGCATCAGAAAAGAAGCCAAAACCGTGTCATTCAAGTCCTTCATTTTTTTGTGAATAAGTTCAACTTGTGATTCTGGTTTTGGACTTTGAAATTCAGCTATTCTGATACTTCATGTCAAATTACCTATGGTGGGAAGTGCTCGGATGGTGTTTTTCTCAGAGTGTTCCTCTTGCCTAAAGAAATCAGATACCCTAAATGGGTTTGATTGCATATACTCAAAACTGTCCTGGAGTCTTTTAATCCGCTTCTCCAAAATTTAGGAGAACAACTCTCTTAACGACTCGCTTTAATAGTTAAGAATAGAATAAAGGTGTAATTAATCCTCAATGATTTTTGTGTCAATAAAGACAATGGGACCACTTTCTTTCTGGTGAAGTTTGGAATTTGAATCATGTAAAGTGATAAGCACATGGTTGTGTTAGTCGAAAAATATATGGAGAAAATTCTAATGAAACTCAATTTGATGTGAAATGAAATATCGAGATAATAATATATATTGATTTAGACGCAGATGGAAAAATTTACTTATGAATCGCAGGATTTCCAAGAAATCAACTTGCTCCACTATGGACATGATTTCTATGACTTCTTTACATATTTGCATCACACTGAATCAAAAAATGCGAAGTATAATTCGGTGATGTCTCCATTAAACAAGATCTCTCCATAACCCATCTATAAAAGCGATTTTAAGCTGCCATTAGTTGGCTTTAGTCCTCTCGGATTTGCTGAGTAAAATGACATTAAACTGGTTCTTGAAGTATCATTTGATGAATTTTTGCCAAATTTAGGAGATTTATGGTTTTTCTGGAGATGTCTGGGAGACAGCAGTCCCGTAAGCTGACCCGCACCTGCGCCTGAGAAGAAAGCTTTCAAAACACGCTTTTTCTCCCTTCTGCTAAATTTTTTATCACCTTCATTCGAATTATCTAAATCATCAAATTTATCTTCTTCTCTCAGCTCTTCTTTCGTCGGCTTTGGTAAAAAACTCACGAATTTTTTCTGGGATTGGTCGTCTTGTTTCATTTTCTTCGGAGAATTTGGTTCCTCATACTCAGTAGTTTCGAAGCGTACCTCACGATAGTTGCTCTTGTTGGTATAATTCCCATAATCTTTCTGTAGTCTTATCGCATTTGCTTGGTCCAACTCAACCAATTCCACATCAGAACTTAAGTATGAGTAGTAATTCATTCCTCCGAGAATGCACAGCTGAGAATTATAGATCCCAGTGCAATGAGCAAATCTCCCACTGAGTTCTTCTCCACCGCAGTTCACCTGCATCCAGCACAATTGCTCAAGCCAAAGAATTCCAAAATCGTTAAAATATCCGTTGGATAACTGGTCGTTTCTTCCGCCATATACAATTAAGCAATTCAAATGCTGGTAATGGTTCATGGTATGTTGGATCCTAGGAGAAGGTGGTACTCCTGAAGTGAGAGGGGTAACCCATTTTAAATGTTTCTCAAAAATTTTCAAAACTTTCAGAGTATTCGTGATTTCACCGTTTTCTGTTTTTCCACCGAAGACGTACATACCTTCCTCTCTGATATAAGAGCTATATGGAAGCGGGTGTCCAGCAGCTCTGTATAATTCAACTTTTGACCTTTCAGGATGAAATATTGGGCAAGCAGTATGGAAAGCCAATCCTAGCTCATTCTCGTCTTCTTGAGAACAAACGCTCCATTTCATCGTTAACAAATTCAGCGCCTTCACATCATTCAAACTATTTCCGTTTGTATCAATTCCTCCATAAACAACCATATTTTTGCCAATGATAACCGCGCTGTGATTTCTTCTCGGTTCAATCGGTTCTCCAGTGGTTCGGACTCTCTTCCACTCGTGATTTTGGACAGAAAATTTCCAAACATCGTTAAAACACTCTCGAGCCTTTAATTCTGGGTTGAACTGCCTTTGTCCTCCAAAAATTATGATATTTTCATCATAGACACATGCAGAATGCCCAGTTCGGCCGTCCGGACCTTCTTCGCTATCCAATCTGGTCCACTTATTTGTCTCAAGATCGATAATATCAATATGTGAGAGTGGCTCATGAGACCGGCCACCATATAAATAACCATTTTTTCGAAGGATCGTAAACGAAGCACCTCCTCTTCCAATTGGACGGTAGGAGAGATTCACTTGTTCTTTGTATTTAAATAACTTGACTTGTCGAGTGAACAAACTATGCAAATTCTCCGCTGAGAGTTTAACCTTCTTTGGCTTATTTTCATGATTTGCTGAATCGGTTGCCAGTCCCTCCCCTTGGGGCGTTGTGCCTCCATTTTCAACAATTGAAACTGTCTTTTGTGAAGGGTACATGCGAATTTTGGGCATTTTGAGCTCCTTTTTTTGTTGTGAATAAAACGTTTCTCTCATCATACGCTGAGAATCCGATTGCTCTTGCGCAAGAGAGTCGGTTATGAGTTTTAGTTGAGCTTTATTGAATGCGAGCTGTTTCTTAATATGATTGGCATCAGATTTTTCTACAGTCAAGTCTTGCGTGAAATTTTTGACTTCGTTGCGATGAGTGGACATCAATTCTTGAAAACCCATGAAGGTTTTTCTGAATGAAGTTTCTGTTGATCTCGGTGAAAAGAATGCGGGTGGAGCAAATAAAAGTGGTGAACTGCCATAACTTTCTGTGGAGAGATAGCGCGTATGATGATTTTGCTTTAGTTTGGAATTTTCCGGACTAATCAGCTCTTTCTTGGGATTTCGAAGTTGCTCTTCGAAGATTGTATTGAGTGGAGGAGGCTTTTTCTGTTCTCGGAATTGGTTGGTGTTGGATGTCATTCGACTATGAGCAGGCAAAGATGAATTATTACTGGGTATTTTGGAGATAATTCTCTCGAGAGATGGCATGTGGAGAAATTTACTATTTGGTATTTGTTTTGTGGCACTGGCCTGAGGAGATTTCATCGATGAATTTCCTTGGCTTTTCTGGCTGGCTGCTGCAGCAAATTTATTATTCATCACGGAAAAACAACAATTTTATCTGGTTTGTTAAAAGTAACTTCGATGTGAAAAATATTAATGAGTATATTGAACGCTGAAGTCAGATTATCCAAAAAGCCCTACACAAAAATATATATCTATCTTATGGAAAATAAACCACTCTAGAAATTTTCTAAGAGTTCATTAGCAACGGCATAATGAAAAGCAGACTGTGTAGTTGATTTGTTCAAAATACTTTTGGAATATTTTCTGAGCACTTGCTCAAATTGGCGAACGTCCATTCTTTTGAAAATATCGAAAGTGAAGGCTTGTTTAAGAATTCGGATGTGGACTTCATCCGTAAATGAACCAATCTAGTTTCGCAAAAAAATAGGGAGACTTAATGACCCAAATAAAATCAGCTAGGAAAATTCACAGCAAAATAGGTCGTAATCCCACAATTCATATTCTGAAAAGGGTTACGAGTGCAGAAATATCTCCGCTTACTGCCATATTCGTTGGAATTGTAATGAAGAGATCTAAAACTTTGAAAATAAGAATAAAGGAGAGAAGACAATTGACGCTGCATTCAATAGGCAGGTGCTAGGGCTATTGCTGGAATATTTTCCTCTTTTGGGCTTTTCCCACCAATGCAATAGAGCTGAATCTTTCTAACTGATTAGCCCTTAAATGGACTTTTTAGGCATTTTGTGATCAGAGCGGGTATTTAAACGTGTTGAAGGATAGATATATAATTAATTTTCTAAATCGAGATATGAATTGAAAAATCATTTCTTGGGATGCTTTGCTTCCTTTGAGACTGAACCAAAGGTAAAATATCTTTCTCTTGTCTTTATGGACCAATTGATGACAAACTCCTGACTACTGATTAAGAATGATCGAGTATGTCGGCATCAGACTTACTGAATATATTTTTACCCTCTTCTTCCAAATTTGTCATATCCAAACTAACGTACAGTATCAGGTGACTGCCTTTACCATCCAATCGGCCGAGACCTCATGAAGAATCTGTCTCAAATGTAAAAAGGAGAAATAATGCTGTTCCTCCATTGAAAAGCTAAAGAAAGGCCAAAGAGGAAATTTTTCTACTCTGGATCTTTACAACGTACGGATGAGGTCGTTAGCACTTCTTTCATGGAAAAGATTTCATTGAAATATTAAAGCGAAGCTGGAAAGAATCCTTTTCCGGATTTGCATCAGATTCTTAAGTTAAATATGAATTTGTACTCTATATAGAATCTCTACTCGCAAAGCAAGAGTGGAGGCGAATTAATAATTAAACTATCTACTTTTGAATGTTTCTTTGTTGTTTCTCAGGCTTCATAATTTACTTTTTAAGACTGCATAGATAATTCTTTTAACACTAGCGATATTCGCAGCAACCACATATTCGGCCTTTACCTTCTAATAATATCGGTAGACCAAAATATCGTTGGGTGGAATTGAGATTAAGTGGCCCTTCGTGTCAGTTGGCTATGAAGACATTCAAGTCGGTTTTGGAACGCGACAGAGCTAATATCAAAAACCTCAACAAGCTGAAAAGTGTCAAATAAGTCAGTCTGTCCGAGTGGTTAAGGAGTTAGACTCGAAATCTGATGGGGTTTCCCCGCACAGGTTCAAATCCTGTGGCTGACGAATTTTTTCTTTTATTGTAAATCCAATTTATCACTTCTGGACTAATTCAAAAAAAAAAAATCAAAATGTAATCTGCTACTTCAACTTCGGTCAATCGTATTTGGAAAAGCCAAGCCAAGGATAGGTATACTTAGTGCAAGAAAAGGACATTTAAATTCATATTGAAAATTGAAAAGTTAAAGTTATTGGCGCCACTTCGTTTTTATATGTTTTCCGATGAGATCTCATTTAGTGGCTTCGTCCCCTTGGATAAAAATCTAAAATGCGAAGAGGCCATACCTTTTAACAACAAGAGCAAAAATTGGCGCGAGCTTGATTTCAATCACAGTTCATCTTAAACATCAAATAAGTCAGTCTGTCCGAGTGGTTAAGGAGTTAGACTCGAAATCTGATGGGGTTTCCCCGCACAGGTTCAAATCCTGTGGCTGACGAATTTTTTAAATTTTGATCTTGCAGATTCTAATAATGGCAAGGTCTGAAGAAATCTAACCTAAACAAATCAATGGTTCCTTCTCTACACCACATCTCCGAACACGCTGGCAAAACACTCCATTCTTTTAGAATTTGCCCAAATATTGATTGCTGTATATTAACTGCTATCAATTTGAATTGATTCAGTAAAATGGTTCTGCTTTGGAAGAGTCTTTGCTTTTTGTCAAACACCTTCCTTCCATGAGCAAACGTTTTCTATCACCATTATTAACTCTCTTTTTCATTAGTAGAAGCATGTATCTCTCGGTCATTTGCAGATTAAAGCTTCTCAAAAAAATTTTCCTAACTATTTTTAAAAGGACAATTTTTATCTTTTCAGAGATGGGATGTCGCTTGTTCTGGGCTGAAAAGCAAACGTGCTCTGACTATGTCGTTCAACAGTATACGCGATCTCGTTATTAGGAACTTTATGCTTTGAGAATATCGACTTTAGTAGAAAAAAACTGTTAAAAAGTTCGAGCGTTAACCAGTTTTTTAAAAAATCCACTATTTTGAAAAGCTCGTAATTTATTTTTTTTTGAATGAATTTATTCTAAAAGCATATAAAATCAGTAGTATTTTCTCATAGAATCTTTCATAGAGCCTAAATGTACTGAAAACCAGCGATTGGAACAAATATCGTCTTCGCCTAAAATTTCCAAGGTCAGTTAACTCCCAGAACTTAAATTTTATGCTTCGAACGTTTTGAGGACAGTTGCGTATCAAATACCATTAGAATTTATAAGAAATTGACTTGGACTCTCGTAGTAATCCTATATCTTCGACAACTCTAGTTTCGATGCAATTTGGATTAATAGTGTCGTATAAATTCAAGCCTAGCCCTAGTCTGGTCTCACCTTAAAAACAATCGGATGTGTTTGAACTGGATGGCAAAAATGAGTATTCGATTGGAGAGAGGGAGAGTGATAACCTGACGATTTAATGACCAAAAAATTTCTGTGTTTGAGGTAAAATTAAATGTTACTGAATCAAAAAGTGGCTGGATCTATCTATCTGTTGAATTAAATATTAGGATTTCTAAAATCAGACAAATTTCTCGAAATAAATGTCTCAATCATCCCACGCCTATGTTCCGCAGGCAGATACCATACAACAACAGCAGCAAAATCTTATCTTGGGTATCGAGGTTTTGATCGCAACGATGACTGCCGCCGCGATAACGATGTCGATTGTTTGTTTATTGAAGAAATGTAAATTTCCTCTCATTTCCCATTCTCAATCCATTTTCCAATGGAATAGGCAGAGGCGGACCTGAAATAGTTGTTGTTCACAATGAAGCGCCAGCGGCACAGGTATGGAATTCATCTAAATATTACAGCTAAATTTTCATTTTGTCAAAGCCTGTGCAAAAGCATCTAACCAACGAAGAGCTCGATGAATTTATCCCTAAACTTCACTACAGAAAGAGCGAGAATAAATTTCAATCAAAGTAATTAATAACACACATTGCTTTATATCTCAATCGATTGTTTCGTTAGCACCTGCGCAATCTGTTTGGAAGACTTTAGTATCAATTATATGATAAGGAAGATAGTAATATGCGATCATATTTTTCATGCGGCTTGCATAGAAGCTTGGCTAAAGAGGCATCAGGTAACAGAGATGGATGAAAATTTCTCTAATTAAGTTATTAAGAATTGTCCTGATTGCAGACAAGAGCTGAGCAGAGCAGAATTTGAAAAGTTTAAGAAGAATGGAGGGGTTGTGAAGGATAAAAAGGATGACGCTCCAGACATTCAAAATGTGGCGAATCAAAGTAAGCCTGGGTCAGATAGAGAGAACCAGCAGCAATCACAACAAAATTGTGAAAGAGAGTCTGAGCATCCTCAACTTTTGATTCAAATTACATAAATAATCAAATGAATTACAAAAAAATCATGATTTGTTGTGAAGTCATTTTGACCGCGGCAATTTTGACATTACCTATTTTTTCTGTAAATATAGCGTAGTAAGTTTACACCCACGTATCCTCTGAGATGAGGCACATCATTTAATAAATGAAGGATGAAGTCACAGGACAGGTTTTGATTTCATTTTTTTGTTTTTTCTCCCCTTTTCTGGTGACAATTGGTGTAAATAAAGAAAATTGTAAAGAAAGCAATCGCAGAAAAGTTTTAACTAAGAACGAATTTTTTATTCTATTAGATAACTTGTTTACATATTGTTAATAAGCCTCCTAAAATTCTCTTTTTTATTGAATGAGATTACTTTGTTTAAAAAGAGACCATTAGTTTTTTCTAATTGTAACTGCACCCCATTAATGAATTTGGATATATTACATCAATTGAAAAAAATTCAAATTATCAAACTATCGGCCGTGCTTAAAACAAAATTAACAAATGTATCCAAAAAGAGAGCCTTGTTCTTCCAACTATTACTCTTCCAATGGTGAAAACCTTGTGAGTAGAGAACTTTCCCTTTTTTAGACAATGATAGAGAAATTTACGACTTCAACATGCAACAAAATCGATGATTTGAATCAGATATTAAATTAAACTCAGGACTTCAATGATTACTCGGACTTTAGTGAGAATACTACTAGTTATCCTCATTGCTGGTGGAATAAACTTCTCGATTCCATTCATCAGCATTGAACTGTTCCAAAAATATACTGACTCGACTTTCTTTTTAATTCTCCAACTCATCGGTATCATCTTTGTTGATCTGACCATGCTACATTATCTTCTACTTATAAACTCCGATTCACCAAGGCCTATTTGGATGCTCCTTTTGTCAGTGCCGATGCTATCCGCCATGCTCTTTATAATCGCTTTGTTTTTTGTAAACACAGGGTAGAATTTTCAACCAAAATGGATTTTCTACTACACCTTCGTGTTAATCTTCCTGGCGACCTTCTTCGTTACTGCTCAGATCGTTGTTATATTATATGAATATGCTCGAAGTTATGAGATTAGAGACTTTTCCAGATGTTTCGTTGCTCCATTTATTTTTCTATCTCTGGAAGCTTCAGTGGTTTTTCCATGTGTCATTGCAAAAGATTTACCTCAAAATTTGTCTATTTGGATGTGGATCTCAGTCCCAATGTACGCAGCATTTTTGCTCTATGCTTGCGCCTTTTTTTCGAGATTGCCTGTGAAATTTTCTTGGGCCCATGATGATCATGATGATAGGACCATAAAGGTGAGAATATTGTATTTAGCAACTTATTTCCCATTTGCGGTATTTTGGGTGATCAGAGCAGTTGTATTACAGAGAGAGTTACCAGCTGATCATCCAGCTCGACTATTTGTTGTCTATGACATTGTTCTGGGAAGTTGGACAGCAATGCCTATAGTGCTACAGATCTTCGTTTTCTTTCTAGATGGATGCACTTGTCTTAACGATCTTCCCGACTGTTTGGAAAAACTTTGGTACATGCGACCTTTTCGCCAAAATCAGAACAACGACGACAACAGCTACAACAATGGCATTCATCCAGAATATGATTATGATGATTATTATTATGATGGACCATTGCCGGATGATGACGACATCGATTGGGATGTTGGAATTGGTTACCAACCGCCAAATCAGCAGACCTTACACAGACATAATATTATCAAAATACAGCTACAAGAATTAAAAGAAACTCAATGCTTGATATGCTGGGAAGACTTTGCTGCTGGAGACGACTTGGTTGGAATAGAAGGATGTGGTCATCCCTTCCATGCAGAGTGCTTAAAGACATGGACTGAAAAGCTTCCTCATTGTCCTACTTGTAAGATTGATGTAAAGGCTGAATATTTTGAGGTAAAACAATGGGGATCTACTCCAATTTAAATATTTAAGTTGTGTCGGGTTTTGTGATCCTTTCTCGTCCATCACATCTCGTCTTAAATTAAATAACAATAAGTAAGAAATCCATGACTGCTGAGCCAATAATGAGAATATTTATATATATCCTCATTGCTGGTGGAATAACCTTCCCAATACCACTCGTCAGCATTGAACTGTTCCAAAAATTTCCTGACTCGATTTTCTTTTTAATCTTTCAACTCATTAGGAGAATCTTAGCGGATATATCTGTTTATTACCTCGTTTATTTTGTCTTAAAAGGCCGTTGTGACGATCATTGGATGCTCATGGGGTCCGTTCCAATGTTTATTGCTATGCTTTTTATGATTGCCTTATTCTCCGCCAATATTAGACAGCAATTTCAACCTAAATGGCACTTCTATAACGCATTAACTTTAGTCATTCTAGCGGCATTCTGCTTAAAATTCCAGCAAATGTATACCTTGCTTGAGACTGCTGGCTCTGGCTCAGGCTCAGCTGAGAGGTTTTTCAAAGTCATAGCCGTACCAGTAATACTACTATCTGTGCAAACTTCAGTGATCTTTCCTTGTATCATGACAAAAAAATTGCCTCGAATTCTATCAGTATGGATGTGGATCTCAGTGCCTATGTACTCGGTGTTGCTAATATTAGCTGTGACATATTTCTACAATTTGGATGATAAATATTACTTCTCCATTTATCGCAAAGGAACGCGAATCGTACGAATGCTATACCTGATAGTTTTTTCTCCCTTAATGGCATTTTGGATTGTCAGAGCGATTATGTTACAATGGGAACTAGCAGATGATAACTCAGCAAGACTATACATTATATTCAGCATCATCATCGGGAGTTGGAGACTAGTTCCTCCGTTAAAATACGTTCTAATAACATCGAGATGCACTATCATATTAGCAATTGCTTAGAAACTTCTCTCTAGAAGTATGCTGCGCGTTTCTGTTGGAATTGCCAAACAGCATTGATGATCATTTGTCGGATAGTTTTTCTAAGAATCCTCTTCAAGAAAATGTCGCCCTCTAGATAGAAACAATTTTATCGAGATAAAACTGCAGGAATTAAAAGAGGCCCATTGCATGATATGCTGGGAAAACTTTGTTGAAGGGGAAGATGCAATCGGAGTTAAAAGATGTGGTCATCATTTCCACGCAAACTGCTTAACAGCTTTGACCTTAAAAAATCCTCGTTGCCCCATTTGTAAAATTAGTATAGAAAGTTGATTTAGTATCAAAGAAATAAGTTATCGATTAATTCCATATTGCCAGTTGGAATTTATTGGGTTTAAGTGTTAACTACTTGTAACCTATTAATATAGGAAAAACTTCATTGTCGCTATTGCGAAATCTGTAGCAGACAGCTTTGGTCTCGTGAGTGTTTCGAGGGTTGCCCTTTTTTTGTTTATTTGGAATAAAAACTTGACGATTAATTGAAAGCAGATTTTTCAAGAAAGGTCTGGAATCTAAGGGTGTCATTGGATTAGTGAATAAAATAAGAAATAGGTGCTTGAGAATCAGTTTAACGTTTAGTGTGTATCGTATTCTGACCTCTTAAAATATGTTTATTGGAGTAAAACAAGAAGAACCTTTCCATAAGGAGGAGGACATATTAAGGGTTTCTAAATCTGAACAGTCACCCTAAAAAGATTTTTAAACGCACCTAAAGCAAGCTTTCGAGACAGATATACATTATTTGTTGCGATTGAAACGAAATCAAAAAGAACTTCGAAAACGAGAAGCTTAGTAAACTGTCAAACGAGCCCTCTATTGCATCAGATGGAAACAATAGAGGAATCTACAGTAAGTTTTATCTAAAAGGAATCAAATCGGCCTTTTCACTACTTCTTTCCCAGGCAATTCTGAATCTAGATGCAAATTTTTTTTTGTCGTTGTACATCTGCTTTGACGCATGAAATTTGCTCAGACACAATAAAAATTACCAGCGCAATAAAGTCTAACCAGCAATCTGAACATTATTCCAGAAAATTTAATTATTTTATCAATACATTGAAAACAAGTAACTTCCCTTATGGAAAAGCCAACTTCTGGAGGACCAGAAGCTTCTCTACGAACTAACGCCATTTTGCCCCTGAAAAAACAAAGCCGACACTTCAGAATCTATAGCACGCTATCCTTGATTATTCCTCACACAATATTTTGGATCTACTTCAAAAACTACTCAACCGGCCTCTATGTGCTCATGATATCCTCAATTTTATTTCTCTCCTCAAGTTACGCTCTTCGCAAGTTTCAACCAAAGAAAGCAGACCTTGTCATTACCGTATTTTTTGGCACGTTTTCGCCTCTAATGGTATCTATCCTCCCTGAATACTCATTGCTTGCGTTAGTTATCCATATCTTGTGCATGACATTCTCAGCATGGGAAATCAGAGTTAGAAACGCCTGTGCTTTGCCCTTGATTAACGTGCTCTGCTGGATTATCTGTTATTCTATTTATCAATACAGATCTCCGAATGGTCTCGAAGAGGCCATCTCCTTCATAAATAACACTTCAATTTTCGCTCAGGCCGCGCTGAGTATCTTCATAAGTTATATTTCACTCTATGCGATCGTAAAGCAAAGGATCTCTCAGATCGGACTACGCAAAGAATACGAACGCAAGCTTCTTTTGTTGAATAAAGAGCTTGAAGAAGCTAACCTCAAACTACAGAAAGCAAACCAAGAGCTAAAACATGCATTACAGGAGAAAGATAATTTTACCTTGCGATTCTCTCATGAGATCCGAAACCCACTCAATAGCCTCTTGGGCAATGTCGAGCTCTGCTATGAATGCGTCGGAGAAGGAGAAGTGCGGAATATGCTTAAAGAAGCTAAGATCAGCGGTGAGATACTCCTTCAGCTTATCAACAACGTGCTTGATACAGCGAAACTATCCACCGGAAGATTAGACATTTCGACGAGTCCCCACGACGTAAGAGAATTCCTTGAACGATCATGGATTGTCTGTTCCGAAATTATCAAGAAGAAAGGGTTGTATGGGTCATTATCGGTAAATTCCAACGTGCCTGATGTTTTAGATTTTGATCATCATCGCTTGATGCAAATCCTTATCAATACTATTTCCAACGCGACTAAATTTACCGATTCGGGGTTTGTAAAGGTTTACGTTGAATACAAGGCAGGCAACGAGATTGAACCGTCTGATATGAAACCAAGACATTCAGAATTCTATTATAGCCATAGTAGACAAGAAATAATTGAGGAAGTATTGAATTTAGACCTCATCAGTGAAAATTTGAAAGAACGATTTGATGTATTAACAACCAAAAATAAACGTTTTAGAAGTGAAAGAAACTGGGGGCAAAAATTGCAGAGAGATTGCAGTGCAAGAGTGTATACAGCTCCAAATTTTGAGTCAGATGAGAAAGAGTTGGAAATTTTATCAAATAAACCACCTCATCCTCTGCTCAAAAAATTCCCTCAGAAAGATAAGCAGGCTAGCAATGGGTTTATTAGACTAGAAGTGGTTGATTCCGGCTGTGGGATAAGTAAGAGCGAGCTCGAAAGTCTCTTTAAAAAGTTTAGTCAAGTCCACGAGCAATCCTCAAAAAGACAGATCGGAACTGGTCTGGGTCTTTGGATCACGAAGGAGATCATTGGACTGATGCAAGGAAAGATCGAAATGCACTCTCTTCCGAAGCATGGTACCACAGTTGTAATTATGCTAAAAACTCGATATTGCACTGGAGAAGTTGGAGCAACTACATATAGAGACCAAAACTCGATGAAACAGCAAAGGACAAGCAGCTCAAGAGGTGCGAAGGTCAATAGGGCTCTCATTGTAGAAGATATCCCTTACAATCGGGAAGTTAACCGTCGGCTTATCGAAAAATGTAATGTTACTGAGATCATGACTTCTAGCGATGGTAAAATTGCCCTTGAGCTCTTTAAATCTAAGGGAGAAGGTTACTTTGACGTCATCCTCATGGATATTGATATGCCAGTCATGGATGGGAAAACTTGTGTAAAACTTATGCGACAGCATGAAGCGCTTCATGGTTGGAAACCTTGTGTGATTATCTTCTTGACAGCTTATTCAGAGTCTAAAATACAAGCTGAAATGCTCGACAAACACGGAGAATATAGGGCAAATGCATTTCTTTCGAAACCAGCTTCGTTTATGACACTCTTTTCTACAATAAAACAATCCTTTGAAAATATTCTGGATGGAGATTTACAAATGCTAGGAGTTAATAGTACTCAAAGTGTTAGTATGAATGTCTTTTCGCTTTCAAAGATTATCGAATCCGATGGAAAAAGCGAACAAGTGATTTTAGTTGTGGATGATGACTCGTTTAATCTCTCTATGCTTTCTAAAATGTTGCATATGTGCGGGTATGTTGCTTTGGAAGCTAAGAACGGCAAGCTAGCTGTCGATTTGTTCGAGAAACATTGGAAAGATATCAAACTGGTGTTAATGGATTGCGAAATGCCGGTAATGAGTGGGTTCGAAGCAACGAAGACGATCATTGCCAAGCATAAGACCAAAAAGGAGTTTACGAATAGAGAAATTGCGATTTATGGTCTTACAGGACATGTTGGAATAGAATATAAGCAAAAATGTCTGGAAGTGGGTATGAAAGGTGTACTAGAGAAACCGATTACAGTAGAAAGACTGACTTCGTTGCTGAAAGATGGATTAGTTAAGAATTAAATTAAGGTTGGTCTGTAGTCAGAGAAATATTAAGTTGAATGAAAAAGATTTTGCTTAAAATTGAAAGTTTACACTTTTTTACAAATAATTATATTGCTGACTCCGTAGTATGAGGAGTACTGCTATTTATTATCCTTATTTTTACATTGCAAGTTTTCATTCCAAGTTTCCAATCTATTTGAAGAATTAACTTCGATAGTTCTAGTTAGAATTCCAAATTCTTGATCTTCTTCTTTTTTTCAGCAAGGCTTAAGCCAGGCTTAGAGACTGAAGTTTGTGCCCATTTAGCCATATCAAACGATATTTCTCTGATGTGGGTGCCTTTCTGTTAGATTTCTAGAGTAATTTAACCTCCGAATTATTTGACTTTGCTCGTTTTCTCTGAAGCTGTTTGCATAGTTAGCCATTTGAGGATATATTACGATCCAGTTAGCTCTGCTTCTCTTTCTAAGGCTTTCTAAGGCCGTAGCACCAAGCTTCAACTGGTTTTGGCCGTCTTTTTCCAACAAAAACACAATAGAAATTTCGCGAAAAATCTTTCCAGGGTTTCTAGAAATCTCTAACAAACTCAACAAAAATTTTACTTTCCAGAATTTTCTGTTCAATTATTATTTAAAGCACGGCAGAAAATGAAAGTCATCAGAAATTAAATCTAGATCAAACTCGAGTAAACAGTCTTACATAGCTTCAAAAGCAATGAGCTTCAGACTTTTGAGACAATTAGCAAGACTTCCACGTAGACACCGACCTTTCTACGATCCTTTCTATGATCCTTTCTTCTATCCTCCTGAGATTTATCATCCTACTGAGCTGAGATACCCTATGTACAGACTTAGAGAAATGATGGATGAAATGGAGGAAATGATGGACATGTTTATGGAGCCAGAAAGATACATTGACATCAAGGAATCGAAGAAGCCCGCACTTGAGCAGAAGGGATCAGAAGCAAAAGCTGAAGAGACTAAAACTGCGACCCGTGAGAAGGAAAGCACAACACAAGAGAAGGAGAGCAAACCCCAAACAGTTCAGGCTGTAACTAGAGCCAAAAGAAGGGACAGCCTTTCATTCTTCGACGATGAGGCCACTGATAAGGTATTTGGAAGAGCTCAACAAATTTTTGAGCAAGCAAGTAAAGAGGAAAAGCCTGCTCTAACACTGGATGAGAACGATGAGCTCCTGAAATCAAAAGAAGAGTTTGAAGAAATTAGGAAATTCTTCAAGAACCAAGGTATGGATTTCACTGGAAGCCACTATCAGTCCTCGACCATCTTCAAAGATGGAAAAATGGTCACAGTTGCCAAGCACGCTAAGTTAAATCCTGATGGTACGGTTAAAACCGAAGTGGTGCAAGAGTACAAAGATAACAAAGGACAGAAAGACTCAAGAAAATGGATGAAAGAGGATAAGATAGCGGAGGAACTAGAAAATAAGACTGAAGAGACCAAGAAAGAAGAGACCAAGAAAGAAGAGATCAAGGAGCAGACCTCAACTGAAGCTTCCGCAACGGCTTAAGCAATAAGGGTGAGAAATAGATGTAAATATGCCTATTAAGCGAATTACTTAGAATAGAAATAGAAAACTAAAAAAACTGTATATTGCATGTAAAATCTTCATAATGATCCTTTATGTGAGAATAGATAGATTATTTACATAATTTTCGTTAGATTATTTTGTAAATTTTCTATTTATTCCTCAATTCAAAGAAAATCATTGTGTGTTGAAAATGTGACTCAATGGAAAGTATGTGAGCGATTTGTTTATTCTGGATTTGTTATTGGCAAAACAACAACATATTATATAAAAAATGAATATCTGCAATGGAAAACGAAATAACTTTCTTTATAATTTACCAAAAGCGAATCTGAATATGAGAACGCTGAGTCTTCAGAAACATTCCATAGACTAAGAAATCTCTTGATAAGCCACATTTTTCTCGTAATATGTTCAAATAAAGAAGGTAACACATTCAGGAAGAGCTTCCAATACAATTGAAAAATAAATAATGCTGTGCAAGCAGCTGTTCTGAGTAACAAATTAGCATTCACTTTCATCTGCTGTGATGAATCATAATAAAATTTCATATAATCAGGATTAGGCCTATACTATTTATAAGACTAATAAAAGACTCAATTTATTTAGCGTCTTAATAAAATTATTAACGAACGATTTCTGTTTGCTAATGACACTGAGTTTCAATACTCACAGAAGACTTACTGATTTCTTGGTTTCCTTCGCTCACGCAGAGCTCCACCTTGAGAACTTTCGAAAAAATCTCGCAGAAAACCCTGACTTCGAACCTTATACAGCGTTCCAGAAGCTTGATCAGTTCAGTCTTGGCTACCTCAGAATTTCAGATTTCTCTACCTTCCTCTCAAAATTCGGGCATAGCGTCCAAGAAAAAGACATCGAGATCTTCTTTCGCAATTACGACTTCAATAACGACATGAGAATGAACTATACAGATTTTTTAGAGGCAGTCCTTCCCTCTACTGATGAAGTCCTTCGTCAATCCGCAGCTCGACGTCACACATACCATCTGAATCCAACTCAGCTAGGCGGCAAAGCGGAAAGTCAGCTCGCTGAGCTTCTTTTGGAAGAGGTCAATGTCTATCGAACGCTAGAGGCTACGAAGATCGAGCTCATCAGATGTCTCGACTGGGACGTACATGCAGCTTTCAAAGCAATTGACAACACTCGAAATGGGTGCATTGAAGCAGGGGTCTTGGTCGAGTTCTTGGAGAAAAACTCTAAAATGACTCAAGAAGAAATCCAGCCTTTCTTCAGGAAAATCGACAGAGATTTAGATGGGAAGTTGTCGTATACAGAGTTCGTAGAAATATTCCATCCGTTAGAGAAATACTATAAGACGTCGGAGTATTATAGAAAATTATCAGAAAGCACCCGCAAAGCTCTTTTCGAAATAGGCTTCGAAGAAAAATTGACTATAAACGCTGACAAATCTGCGATTCCCAAAGACACATCATCATATTTTACGCCTGATGCGAGCTCTAAGTACGTTGCGTATGATCTGGCTGGACTAATCTCTCAAGAGAAGAGTACAAGACCTAAGAACGAGAGTCCAGCCTTTCATAGCCAAAGTCCAGGCGATGATACGCATCCTGGAGAGGATTCGCCTCTACAGTCCAAAAGCTACACTGAGTCAATCCAAAAAATATATTCTGAGCAGAGTTTCAGCAAATCTGTACAAAATCTCCCTCAGAAAGAAGATTCAAGAGCAGCATTGGATCAGACTGCTCCTCGAGACAAAACCTATGTACCAAAAATCCCGACCGAAAAAGCACTAAAAAGATCAACAAGAATTTCTCCGAAAGCGGAAGATTATATCCATGATATTGTGAAGTCTTCTCTGCTGCATACCCAGCAGAAGAAGCAACAGAAGGATCGACACGGCGAGATCTATCAACAAGGATTCGAGAATTTAAGAGGGAATAGCAATGGTATTCTTATGGCAGAAACAGGAACTCAAGGGAACCAGCAACGTCTGATCCAAAAGAAACTCGAATTCGATCACGACACTCAAAAAGCACCTCATGAAGACACTAACACCGATGATATATCATTCAGACAGAACCATTTCTGGGCCGGTCACGAGTCAAATTTGAACCGGATGCATCAAAATGCAGAAGAACCTAGAAATCGACAGTTGGCGTCTTCTCAAAATGAGAGTTATGTTCCTCAGAATTCATTCGAGTCAAAGCATTTTGCTGTCTCGAGAAAACTCAACACGTCCAAAGGCTCAAACGCTTCACAAAAGCCTGTCTGGATGCCTGTCGGTCCAGTAATCAAAAGAGCTCCCGAGAAGCTTCTTGAAAGAAGTAGCAGTCCATCACGGGTATCTTCTCATATGAGCGCGAACGAGAGCCTTCACGCGTTTGCATGGCAAAATGGGCTTTCAAGCGAGGCATCATATCAAAGGCAGAGCCAATCTCCTGACAAGGCTCAAAGAACTTCACAAAAAAGCGATGGTACGCATGATCTCGAGATATTGAAAGAGATTGACTCGAAGCGAATTCCCACGCAATCCAAAGGCAGTCGAGACAGCTTTCGGAAAGATGAGCGGCCGTATACGATGAGAGCGTCTGAAGAGCAGTATTTTATGAAAGTGCTCAAAGATATTATCGAATTGGAAAGAGCTTTTGAAAAAGCTAAAATCGACTTAGTGAGACAAGAAGATTTTACCCCTTTAGTCGCTTATCTCGAGATTTTCAGCGAGGAGGGCCAAGTTCTTTGCAGTCGTTTTAAATTCAGGGATGTGATAGAGAGTTATCGCCTAAACATCTCCCCCGTTGAAATCGGATTACTGTTTAGCTCTTTTGACAGAGATAGAGATGATAATTTTAGTCTGCATGACTTCGAAGCTCTCATCTATCCCAGCGATCCAAAATACGTTAAAAAACTTGAAAATCGCAAGCCTTCCCAGACAATTTCGAGCGCAACTCACCATAAAATCTTAGAGTGGCTAAAGGTAGTCGCTGCAACAGAGCTCGGAGTCGAAAGAATTAGACACAGAATAGCCAAGCGGCTGCTTTTTAGTTTTGATGAAGCCTTTGGTGCTTTGGATGGTGGCAAGAATGGATATTTACTAGCACAAGATATTCAGAATTTCCTGGGTTATAATGGAGTTAAAGTAGATCTCTTCGAAGCCAGCTGGGTTATATCGCAGTTAGATTTAGATCGAGATGGAAGAGTGTCACATGAGGAGTTCCAAGAAGGTCTAACGCCAAAACTGAATTTGGATCTCCGAAATAAATGAGAGGTTTTGAGAGATCACGACAAGTAGTACCTCATCAAATGGGTTTTCTATTGATTTTTTTGGGTATCTATCGTATTGAAACCAACTCACAAATTTATCAATGTGATTGCTATAATCATAATTATCATGCTATTTGTTTGCTTAAGACAACCTTATAATTTCTGCTGGGTTAATGTATATGCGACATTTATAAAAAACAAAATGGCCTCAAAGCATTAAATATTGTTGGAATAGGAAGAATGGATGGATGTTATCAATCTGCTAATATTACTTGTATTGGCTAAATAACACAGAAATGGTGAATCAATTCTCCAGTAAACAATTCGATTATCCTCAGAGAAAGGGTGTGTAAATTGATTCAAGGGCGTGGCGGTTAATTACAAATTTGTGTGATAAAAATTTCGGAGCTGTTAAGTTTAAGAGGTGATATAAAATTAACTGAACACGCATCTGATGATCGTCGGGAATAACCCATCTTTGAACCAAGTAAGAGTTCCTTCTTCTGATTTTGAGGAGAACCTTTTTTCTGTTAGACTACTCAAAATTTCTGCACCGTTGAGAATAAGAATGGTATTTACCATGGTGAATTAAACTCTCAAGGACAAAAAGAGGGCAAGGGGACTTTTTTCTGGGATTCAGGAGAGCTGTATACGGGTGAAGCGCTTTGTAAATCATTTCAACTGACAATAAATTGCAGGTTCTTGGAAAAATGGCTCAATAGAAGGGTATGGGGTGCTGTTTTTTCGTTTGGGAGGCTTTATCATTGGATCTTTTTCAAATAATCGAGCTCAAGGTCAAGCCCTCTTATATCTACCCAATAAAGACGTAATCCTTGGCCATTGGCTGGATGGATTTCTTCATGGCAACGTGCTCAGATACATCCACCAGAATGATTCCTGGAATATTTTCGAGTACTCCAAAGGATCTCTCTCCAAATTGCTTAGACATGGGAAAGGCAGCTATGTCCCTGCAGGTATCTTAACAATAAAAATGAGCAAAGATACCACTGATTTTAATCTAAGATTTGTTCGATATGAAGCAGTTCTTCGGAATTACCCATCAAAATAGCGACAAGGAAGTGGTATACATTCGTTCAAACCCTCGCAATGAGACCTAACCATCAATTCAATCCTAGAACGTCCTTCATTTTAATTTTCAGGGCATGACGAGGAAGGATCTGCTATTATTTCCTGGTGTTGTAAAAAGTAAGAGTCATAATGGCCTTGGAATCAGTTATGCAGATTTCTTGCTTCACCAACGAGGATTTTTTGAGGTACTGACTTCTTTTCAATAGATACTTAACAGCACGCTCTCATCCTTTTCAATATATAAAATAGAATGGAGAATTAGAAGGACAGTGCAGAATTATATTCGCGAATGGTAATGTTTACGACGGATTTTGCAGAAAAGGAAAATTCAATGGGCCAGGTAATAGACTGTTAATTATACGAAACTTCATATTTCTCTCTCTCAAAGGAATGTATTACCAGAAAGCAAAAAACAAATGGGTTTATGGGATATATGAAGATAATATGTGCATAGAACTCATCAACACAGGAACTGGATTTCCTCATGGAGTTATTTGTAAATGTTAGTCGAGTGAGGTTACTGATTCATTCTCTTAGCTTCTTTAAAGAAGAAAAACCACGAAGCCAGTACAAATTGCAAAGACTCATTCCCATCTTTCAACGTTTTTGATTTCGTTGAAGACAATGATGACCCAATCACAACAGATGAGATATTGAAATATTCAGAATCCGACTGTGATACTGGAAGAGCCTCAAACACAAGAGCATTTAACAATATACTTGCAGAAGAACCAGAGAATTATGTGACTCTCACAGACACTCTTCAAGCTGGTCACAATGAACCTCGTAAAAGCCAACAGCCAGGAAAAGCAAAGAATGAACAAGATTCTAGTCAAATTCAATATCCGGGAACAGACACCCTGTCTTCGGAAGATCATTTCTTCAGAAACAAACCGAAATTAGAATTCGCGCCAGAAATGAATCAGATTGGAGAAACACTGCCAAGTTTAGAAACATTGTCTGACGAGAATAAACGTCCACACCTTCCGAAACGTGCTCATCCAGCAATACCAGGCGTCGGACGAATGATGAACATTGATGCTGATGGATATACCAGGAGAGAAATAATATTTCCTGAAGAAAGAATTCCTCTTGATACTACGATGTCGGCTATTGAGATGGTTACACAATCGAATAAAAGTTTTACCACTCATTGGCAGCTTACCATGGAAAATAGAGTTTCTTCCCTTGAAAGTCAGAATGAAATTCGCGATTATCTTTGGATGGATCAAGAAAGAAAGGAAAACAATGTCTTAGGAACACCTTCTCAAAGGTCTCCAGATTTCAAGAGACGCACTAATAGAGAAGATGATGATTTTGTGTTTGCCGATGCCTCTCCAGAAAACTCTGCGCGGAAAAAATATCGCAGAATTTCGGCTGGTTTGAACAGCTATGAGACTGATTTTTCACCAAATAAAGGTAACTTAGTGGTAGATACTGAAGAGAGACTCGAATCTGCTGAAAAGAACGATTACAGTCTAATTCAACTCCGTAAAGAGCCTAATTTCCTTCCGAAGTTAGATTCATTGCCTATGTCTAAACCGCTGCCTATTTCACTTCCGAATGAGCTTGACAGGAGAACACAGGAAAGAAAACTTGGATGTATAAAACTAAACTGCGACAAAATTCGAGATGCAGGTGAGGATTCAGTTCCAATAAAAACGAAATCACAAGAGAGAGAAAATAATGGACTCGCGGCAAAAATTTCTCAAAATCATCAAGAAGATACGATTTCCCTATCCTCAAACACTCCTTTAGATTCCTCGCGTCTCCGAAAATCTACCGCGAGAAACTCCGAGTTTGAGGGGCAAAACTTACAAAAGAATTCCGACGGTGGAAGTCCACTGCAGACTGGCAGAGAAAGCTTTGTATTCCAAAGTGATCGATCTGAAATACCATCTGCACGATCAATTAATGTAACATCAGTACAAAGAAAAGAACCAGTTGTCAATTTAACAAGAGCAACTATCGCAGGTCATCAAATAACTTCTCAGCCACCATCGGCTCGAACGGATTTGGAAAATCCTTCACAACTGAATGGAAATATCCAAAACTATACTGTAAATGATGCTCCTAAAATTTTTGCTGGTTTTGATGATAATCCAAAGAATGATATCGCAGCATCTGAACCACAAAGCCTCAAAGATCAACCTCTTGAAGAAGGTTATGCTCTGGGTTCATCTCGTAAAAGCCCACGGATGCTCGCTGATAATCCCAGTAGGCATGGATCACCGAGAATACAAGAAATTGGGAGAATTGAGAGCAAAAGTCCTTGTCATGTTGCTACCCAAGTCAGGAAGGCTCAATCTTCTTGCAATAATGTATCACCCAGCATCCGCACTACTACGGACTTAAAGACTCCGATAAAAGAACTGGATGTTTCTTTCTTCATCCAAGAAAACTATGCTATAGAGAAGACAGATGTAAAGCAAGAAAGTCCCAAAGTTTTAGGAATTAACAGTAGTACTCATGTTCCTTTGAATGAAAAAGACCCAAATGTGCAATATTCTAAGGACAAAATAATTGAGCCTCCTCAAAGATTGTTTGAAGCAGGAGACAAGTTCGAATATCACAAGGAAAATTTCTATGAATGTGGTGCAATCATCACCGCGTCAGATGGAGTAAGATATTTTCATGTTGATGTTCCTATCACTGGAAATCTCAAAGAAACCATGCTGACAGGAAACGACAATAAGGAAGAACGGAAAAATCTTCCTTTTAATGAAACCAACTTCAAAACAAACCTGATTCACGCTATTTCTGGACCAGAATCTAATGCAATGGAACCGAATTTGATTGTAGCAAACGACTCCGCTGGAGCTAATGAATTATTACAAAAAATCAGTTCAATTGATACTTGCGTTAAGAATGATCCAATTGAAAATCAAAAAGAAGATTGTAGAGAAGAGCCACAACCTCCAGCTGATTATATCGAGAGTTCAGAAATTGTTGTTCGGGAAACGAGAGTAGAAAAGAAGGGTCAAAAATTCTCAAACACGGAATCGAAAAAGGAGATTCCTTTACCCCGAAAGTCAAAAAAGGATACAACTTCTTATCTGGAGCCCAATGCAAGAATAAGAATACAATCTAAATCTAGACGAAAAGGCTTATTGAGTCGAGGCACATTGAAACAGATGCTTGAGATCGAAGAATTTGAAACTTCGATTTTGGAATTAGATTTCCAAGGGAACTCGGTTAAGACAGAATTGATGGAAGTAACCAATCAACTTGAGCTCGGCTACTTTGATCACTTTACAGCACTCTCAAAAAGTAATCGGATTCCACACAAGCCTCCAATAGGGAGCCACGTCGATCCTATAATAAAAAAATTCTACCCACCACCTCAAAGAACTATTTGCTGGAAAGATAGGAGGACTCTTTCCTCCTTAAAATGTTCTCATTCTTTGTCAGAGATCACAGTTTTCGAGTATGCAGAAGATGAGGAAGAAACTCTTTTCATTGCTGATGAAGAGAACTCTCCTCAGCTAGAAATTCATAATCATAATCATAATCGCGTGTCATTAAAAGAGAGTGACGGCTCGATGAACATTAGCGCAACAGATTCTAAGATTCAGGCTATTCAAAAATCGGAGGATATAAAGACAATAGACCTGACACTGCCATCATCAATGAATAACAATAGCAGTGAGACAAAGGATACAATAAAATCAACAGTCTCAAAAAAAGTCGAGACTTATACAAAGTCCAAAGAAACCAATGAGAACAACATCAAACGAAATACATCCAGAAGCTCTTTGGAATTGGTTCAAAAATTTAAGAAGGCGTGTACTTCAGAAAAAGAAAAAAGTCCAACCCCAATAATCGATGAAATTTTCCTGCACTCAAACCAAAACAACTCATCAACTATTGTAAAAAAAGAATCACGCTCACCTCTGATCATCGAAAAAACAAAAGAGAGCGGGACGTCAATTCCAGACGCTAACAAGCAAACTGCCAAGATTTCCGAAAAGAAATCCTTTAAACAACCTCAAATTTATCGTTATCAGTATCCTGAAGGCTTAACTCAAAGTAGCAAGGAAGACCCATATTCCGATCCTGACTTCAAAAATGGTGTTGATGAATCACATCAAAAGGATTCCCAGTTACTTCGCCTGATTCCAATTCCAGTCGATTCTACCTCCAAAGTCGTAAATAATAAGAAAAATGATTGCAAAACTCTCGCAATAAATCAGAATGTTAGACCACCTACACAACCTCATTCTCAAGCGAACTCAAAAAATATAGAAAAAAAGACTGAACCAGATTTCATTTTGACTGGATTTGCTTTAAGTCAGTTTGACAAAGACATTACGCAAAAACAAAGCTGCGAGATAGAAGAAAATTTTCCTTCAATTAATCCAGTTGTTCTCAAGAATTCTCTAGGATTCTCAAATCTGATCCATGATTATGTGATTCTCAGCGATCGCTCACTACCGACTAATCGCAGTTTAGCAAATTCATCCATATTAGACACTCAGAGAGAAAGTAGAAGCAAAATTGATCAGGCTCGATTTTTAAGAGAGCTAAGCCTCAAAAGCATTTTGGAGCCCTCTAAACGATCAAAGTCTCCATTAAACATGGCCGTCAAAGACCAATCTCCCTCCAATTGCAGCTCAGCGAGAAGTATTTCTATGAATACCGCACGGGAATATCAGAAGTATGAGCGTCAGCTGCAGCAAGAGCGATCGGCTGAAAGAACACTCACAAAATTTAAATTAAATACTAATGAATATTTTGACGCAAAGAATGGATTTGAAAAACAACGGAATGGTACTCCCTCTGGTACAAGTCATAAGCAGAGTAAAGGGGTTGATTTTAGTGAAAGACGTCAACGCTTAAAAGAAAGGAACCATCAAATTCTGGCGGATAGTCCTATTAAGAAGTCGAGAATTGCATGTAATAAATCATTTACAAACCAAGAGTTTGAGATAGAAGACCCAAACCAATTGATCACATTCAATAATATGAAGAACAATGTCAGCCCCTCAAAACTTGCTAAAGCCGATATGGAGAAGAAGATTATTTCGCAAAATGAGCTTGCGAACGAAAAAATATTTTCCTTATTCTTTAGAGGAATAGATTATACAAATTGCAATGCAATGAAGACTTTTGATCGCAGAGTTAATAATATGATTGATAGGATGATGCGTGAGCAAGAAAATAAACAGAAAGTGCAGACAAGACTCCAGAGTTCAGAAGCTGGCAGGACTCCCCTGAAGACCAAAAGTCCTCACAAACAGATCGAACAAGACCAAAAGTTGGAGGCATTTGAGAAATTTTCTTGTATGAGTAAATCGAACCTCAAACCAACAGCGTGCAGGAGAAATGCAGATTTTGAGCCTGAATCAGAAGAATGTCTCTCTTATAGAGCAAAAGAACCGCTGCAGGAAATATCTCCTGTATTTGCCCAAGCACAATTGGCTCGTACAAAAGTTTTCGATAAAATAACACAAATTTCTAAACAAAGTTTAGCGAACTCGGATTTCAGAACAAGAAATAAATCCATTGAACGGTCGCAATCTCGACTGCAACTTCGATAGATGTAGATGTTTAACAATGCTTTTCATTCGGATTTACTTAGATAATAGAAGTAGTATGGAATCGTAGTCAGAATTTTTTCGTTTTACAGTTTCATCTTTTTCTATTGTCAGTCATATGTTATTATTTAAAACTTTTTTCACAACTGCCATTCAATAAATAACAAAAGGAATTTGCAAGTGTGCTGAGGTGCGAGAAGCTTCTATTTCCATTTTGAGACCTTTAGATCTCAAAAGCATCTTGAAAAAGACCCTCAATTTTCTTAAAAGACTGGATTGCTCAGAACACTACTTCAACATGTCCATTATCGTATTAATAGCGCTTCCCATGATGATTTCTTTTTTTTCCCATTTCGAAAAAGAATTCTCATTACGATAGGTTGAGTCTTACTTATAAATTCACAGAAAGTACATTCTTTAGCAGAGGATAACTTCTGGAACCTATTAGAAGAGGCGAAATTCTATTGAGATCAACATGATTTCATTCGTTGATATTACTCAAAAATCTCTCTATGCATATATAAAAAAACTTAATTTCATTTGATTGAACCAATTTGAAATAGGTCCAATTACGGCAAATCAGGATTCTTTAGAGGTATATACCTCAAAAAACTGTGATTATCCAATTGATTTTTGATATCCAAAAAAACCCTCCATATATATGAGAATTTGATTTTTTCTTTATTTGTCGCTTGAAGCCTTGTATGCTACTAATATGGGAAAATATGTTATTTCCCAGTGACAAGAACTTCATGAGATGATACATCATCTTATAGAAATCAGAAAAAGGATTTTAGTGGATTACAAAGTTTGCTGCTTCAGGGGCAGCCGGGCAGTTTCGAAATCGGTTTCCAATTAATTTATTTGCTACGAGCATGATTACAAAAATTTATCAATTAAGAACTTGAGTCAACTCATTCAACAATGTCACAATTCAATGCTCTTCGTCGGCAATCAATCGCCCAAAGAGCTCGCAAGTCATTTATTGAAGATCCTCGTAACCTTCAGCGCATTCTTCAAGCCGAACTACAAGATTTTAGGAGCGATGCGAATGAACAAAAAGATCCTCAATTCGAAAAGAAATTGAAATTAAGAAAACTAAGACTTGTCACCAAAATCATCGATACCACTAGTTTCCTTCTCGCAACGGCTGGAGTTCTCATTGCTACTTGGGACTACGAGCTTTTTTACGACGACGGCGAAGGGAATCATTTTAAAGAAAGAGGATCAAAAGGAAAAGGTCTTCAAGCCTTGGTCAGTATCACAACCGCAGCTTTAATGGTGACGATGATTATCCATTCTATTCTGTCCTATCGAGTTGAAAAAATAAAAAACCCAAACTACAAGAATGTGAGCTATTGGAGGTCAAGATTTTCAAAGCAACTCCTTATCGAGATAATTATCAACGGCATTCACTGTCCGCCTGGCTTCGACACTACTTTTCAAGTGAACCAACTTGATATCCAATGCTACTACTCTCTTTCCGGTGTTCTCTTAAACTGCATGTTCATCCGGTTCTACATTCTGTTTAGAATATTTGCGGTGTATTCCAAATGGACAAGCGAAATGGCTCAAGAGAGTTGTGAGCCTGAAGGATGTGATGCAGATACTATATTTGCGATGAAAGCAGTGCTGAAAGAGAAACCTTACACGGCTCTATCGATGCTGATGGCTACGACTATTGTAATTTTTGGCCTAGTTATGAGAAATTTCGAGAGACCTGTGTACCTGAGTTGGGATCCCAACTCATCAGGATATCAAGACTATGACTTCATTTGGAATGGGATGTGGCTTATTGCAATTACAATGACAACTGGTAACTATTGATAGTTTCTATATTCTCTAATTTGTTGTTTCTAGTTGGCTATGGAGACTATTATCCTCGAACTCACTTAGGTCGGTTGATTTCAGTTATTGTCAGTTTTTGGGGAGTGTTTTTGGTTTCAATGATGGTTGTCACGCTGACAACCTCATCGTCGTTTGAGCCCAAGGAAGCGAAGGCCTATGATATCCTTTATCGACTGAACATGAAGGAAAATATCAGAAAGAAGGCAGCGTTCGTCGTAACGACGGCGATCCGCATTGTCTCAAATCACAAGAAATATAAGAAAGGAAAAATTGAAAGAGAACAATACAAAATTGACGATTCAGCATATAATAATGAGCTGACCATTAAGCTCGAATTATTTAGAAATGCAAAGGCTATGCTCTCGGATTATGAGATATCACCTGAAGAATTGCTCAGGCAGCTTTCTGAAAAAATTGATAGAGATTTCGAAGATTTGAAAGATATTCTTTTGTCGATGGTGTCTCTTGAGAAGCAACTTGGAGAGATCGAGAAATCTCAGAACCTCATGCTCTCAGCTCTAAGTGATTCGATTGCATTTACGAGCAATCTTCAAAACCAACTTATGAGATATTAAATGGAGAAGCTAAGTGTAATAATAGACTGCCCTGTTAAATATTGAAGCTCTTGAATGAGGCCTATTTCCTATCCAATTATTGTCGGATTTACTTATTGGGCTAAAATTAAGGCTTCATAGCATTTGAAATTTTTTTATGGAAAATGAGATATTGAGATTTGGAGAGATTAGAAATTTGTTTGTTTCCATGAGCTTTATCTAAATTATAGAATCCAAAAGGAAAAAAATGAGAATAGCTTTTTGCTAACTAGTTGAGTAAGAACCAAGCTTTCAAACGCGAGCCATGAATTTAATAAAATTTCTTTCGTTATTTTGGAAATATTTAAAGATTATATTTTGAAGTTTCGCAATTCTCAATTAAAGATTGATAAGATGAAAACCATAGGAATATCAATCCGATCATTTCCACGGCAAGAATTCTGATCCAATGTGGTCAAAATATCTTTACAAATCGAGAATGCGTGTAAATGGTTTATTGTATTTCAAAGCATGAATAAATTGCGCTTAGCCTTATATCGCAAGGAAGGTAGCGCTACCCCGTTGGTCTATTTTTTTTGTGTTTCTTGGAGGCAAAATTCGTCTTACATCGTTTTTCAAGCTCCTTTTCATAAAATTAGTTAACTGAGCGTTTAATTAATGAGCAATAACCAAATCGGTTTATTTTAGTTAAGATTCTAATTTGTGAAGTACACTACTCAAATGTGGCTGCATAACACCATAGTCAAACCTCTCTGCAGGCCTCCTGAAAGTCTCAAAGGAACCCCACTATTTACTGAACAAAAATATACGAACTACTGCAATGTGTATGGTTTGGGTTTTGCAGCAGTATCGGCCTTGATATCCCTGGCATTTTTCAATGCTCGACCTGCCAGAGCCATAACGCAAGCATTGATAAACCTCACGCTGGTCTATTTTGTTTGGAGAAAATGGTACTCAGCAGTGCGTCTCTCAACAGCTTTTCTTACTTATTGGATGACCATTTCGTACTATAACAATCCTGATCACTTTGAATTTTACTTTGCTCCTATATTGGGATTAACTATGCTACTAGTGTATGGAACTTCCAAAACAACTCTCACGATGTTTTTCGTTTGTATGCTTATCTTTGCTTGGTTCTTTAAGCAAAAGATGGAAATCTTTATACAAACAACCTCAAAGGAAGACATTGCTGCGGCTGCGGGAAGATCATTTACTGCAATGGTCAGAATTTTCGGCACCATCTTCTTTCATTTCATAGGCAAGGTCATTGTTCAAGAGAAAACACAAAGGAAATGGATATCTCTCAAAAAGAAAATAGCTAGCCAGAATGAAGAGCTCAAGAAAGCAAACGAAGAACTCAACAACGCTCTGGAAGAAAAGGACACTTTTATTCTCAGTTTCTCTCATGAAACTAGAAATCCTCTTAATGGACTTCTTGGCAACCTTCACCTCCTGTCAGAGATGTCACTCCCAAAGCAAGCAAGCCAAATTTTAGCGAAAGCTCTCGTCTGCTCTAAAATACTGAAGAATATAGTACTCACTATCCTTGATTCAAGGAAAACTGGCCATTCTACTTCGGATATGCAATTAGCACAAACTCCAGCGAACATGAAAGTCTTTATAGAAGAAATCTCTATCTTATGTCGAGATCTCATTAGAGGAAAAGGGTTAACGCCTATAATTGAAGTTTCACATGGCTTTCCTCAGAATTTGACTATTGATCCTGAAAGACTCTCACAAGTGGTTTTTAATTTTGTGAGTAATGCCATAAAATTCACTGAAAAAGGGTTTATCCGTCTATCATTCGGATGGATTTCAAATCAACATCGGCAAGTGGATACTCATTTCATGACAGCAATCGACACAAAAGTGAGCCTTAAACTTCGAGAAAACTTAATTCAGTATGATGAGAATTGTTTTCGAAAATTACAAACGGAGGAGGATGGAGTTTTTGCTATTAGTGTCCAGGATACAGGAGTTGGTATCAAAAAGGAGCAGCAGCAAATGATCTTTGATAAGTTCGCCCAAGCTGGAACAAGTGATCAGCTAAAAAAACTGGGACTTGGGCTTGGATTGTGGATATCCAAAGTGATTGTATCTCTGCATAAAGGAGAAATATTTGTTTCAAGCGAAGAAGGCAAAGGAAGTTGCTTTACAGCAGTCATTCCAACAAAGGCAAGCGCCTCTGTTGACGCACCTGTATCTCGAGTTATAACTGAATCTATTCCAGCTGAAAAAATCGACACCGCTAGTTCTAAAAAACCGAAAATGAGAGCCCTAGTTGTGGAAGATTTTCCAATCAATCAAATAATTAATGCTGATATGCTCAAGAAATTTGGAATTGAAGAAGTCATTATTGCTTCCAATGGAAAAGAAGGAGTCGATATTTTCAAAGAGAAAGGACCAAACTACTTTGATGTGATCACAGTAGATCTCGAGATGCCCGTGATGAAAGGAAAAGATGCGATAATCAAGATCAGAGAGTTTGAAGCACGAAAGAACATTCCTCCAACTAAAATAATAATCATCAGTGGAAATGCTATTGAAAAAGAGATGCAAGATTGCACAAACTGCAATGGAGATATTCGAGCAGATGCATTTTTGGCAAAGCCTTGTGATTACATGAGACTTTCGAAGACTCTTAACACATTGGGCATTGGTACTTCGAAAAAGCTGAATACTCAAGTGAAGAAAGCTCTATTCGTTGACGATGATTTCTTTAATCTTGATATTCTTGGAGGATATGCAACGAGTATGGGCCTTGAATATATCACGGCCAGAAATGGCAAGGAGGGTGTCGAGATCTTCAAGCAGAATTTCGAGTCAATTAGCGTAGTATTCTTGGATAAGGAGATGCCGATATTGAATGGATTGGAAGCTTGCAAAATCATAACTGAAGAATGTAAATTAAAACGAATCAAATGCCCGATCTATTTAGTCAGTGGTTCGACTACCACTAGATCATTGCCCGAAGGATTTGACGGGATGATCCAGAAACCATTTACATTTAATAGGTTCGAGAAAATCATGTTGTCCCTCAGTTAAGGTACATAATTTTTGTAAACCTTTTCTATGAAATTTTTTTCATCTTTATTTAAATTAAAATTGTTGAAGTAGTTCTTGAGCTACAATGCAAGCATGAAGAAAACTTTCCACCTTACTGCTATTTCCTATTATAACTGACGTATCTGTTAATTGATTTGGAAGTTGAAATTGAAAAATTTGATATTGTTTACTAATAGTAAAACAATGAATATTGATCCTCAAGATATCTTTTAACTACTTAATTCTCATTAAAAATATTCAATTTTACAGCAACTTTACAAATAGGACATTTAGGATTTCTTGCAGTCCAAGTCTTTAAGCATTCTGCATGGAAAGTATGTCCGCATCCATTTATACCGAGCAAATCTTCTCCTTCAGCAAAATTTTCCCAGCAAATTAAGCATTGAGTTTCTTTTAATTCTTGGAGCTGCATTTTAATAATACTCTTTTTGTTCTGTTCATTCACAAAAGGAGGCATATAATTCTCTCCAATATCAAAGGAATCCATCATGGAATCGTCAGGAGGCAAAATGCCAATTTGGTAATGACTCGGGAGAAAAATATCATCAATAAACATATCGTCACCGTAGTCACTGTCGATATCATTATATGAATGGGATACAGTTTGTAGGGACCAAAGCCTTCTCCAACAACTTGGAAACATTTTGAAAGCATCTTTAAAACCCAGAGTAATCATGACAGTATTTAGAAGTGACAAAATTAATGGCATTAATGTCCAACTTCCCATGATTATGACGAATATCACATATAATCTCTCTGGGTTGTCAGCATTTACATTTCCTTCAAGGGCGACTGCTCTGAAAATCCAAAATACCATACATGGTAAATAAGTTATCGAGAATACTATTTTCACCTTGTTGGGGAGCAAACTTTTATAGGAACGATATAATTTCCATGAAAATGCCAAAGCGAATATGAATGACACCGAATACATAGCCGCTGAAATCCACATCCATATTGATATATCTCGAGGTAGGTTCGTTGCAAGTATGCAAGGTGATATTACTGAAGCTAGCAGGGATAGCATGATGATAGGAGAGACAATAACTTTGAAAAATCCCGTGCCTTCTCCTTGATATGCAATCTCATATAAAAGAAAAACGATTTGGCAGGTTAAGCAAATGGTCCCCAGAACGATTAAGGTGAATGTAGAGTAAAAGATCCATTTAGGTTGGAAATCCTGTCCAGTGCGAACGAAAAACACAGCTATGATAAAGAGCATAGCAATCAACATAGCCACAGAGAAAATCTGCAGCCAATGCTGTTCGCGGTACCAGAGTTTGTGAAGATAGCGAAGATGCACAAGAGTTAAATTGACAAAAAGTATACCAATGAGTTCAGAGACCAAAAGAAAAGTTGAGAGAGGAGGTTTTTGAGCCAATTCAATGCTGATGAATGGAATTGGGAAGTTTATTACAACGACAATGAGCCCACGTAGAAGTACTCTCAGCATTGGCAGAGCAATAATCGAGTTCCTGATTTTATTTAAATTATGGCTCAAGCAGTCTATATCAAATATAAAGAGTTTAGTAATCGTGTTGATAATGATATCTTTCGACTACTTGAAGTATGTTCAGAATTTATTTGTATCAATCCCAAAAGGATGTATCTTCTTCTTGAGAATATTTTCTCAACAGCTGTAAGCAGATGCCCAGCCTGGAAGATATTCTTATGCATTTTACACGGAAGATTTAATTTTGCATATTTAAAATATGCAAGTAAGGTAATGAGCAGCAAAGCTCTGTGGGAATTAAGTGTATCAACTCTCATCTTAAAAATTCCTTTTCGTTCTTGTAGGTGATTCTAAACGGCCATACATGATAGATAAAATGAGTTAATAACAGCATGGTTATGAAATCGCTGCCCAAATACCATTATTTTCTCGTGGAGTTAGGAAGATTAAGAGTTCATGCATGTATTATGAATTAAATAAACTATACACAAGTCTACAACTAATTAGATTACGATTTTCTGCCGTGAAACACTATCATAATTTCCTTTCCATAAAGGATTCTAAACTACTTTAAGAAGCATAACCAAAAAATTCTCGCTTTAATTGGCAGCTTTTGATTGACCCTCTAGAAAGATTCGTGAATTCTCTTAAAGCAGTTTTATAATCGTGTTTCTAATCTCATCATAAGAGCCTGGCTTGGATATGAAGCAGTTCGCCTTGTAAATTCCACTTGGATCTCGAAGTTCAGTTTGAGTTTTTAAATCTGAGAAAGCTGTTAACATAATTATATTAGTGGTTTTAGTCCATCCATGCCTAAGCTCATACTCACGAATTTTTGCTGTTGCTTCCTTCCCATTCATCAAGGGCATGTCGATATCCATAAATACAAAAGAATAATATCCCTGTGATTTCTGTTCGTACTTTGACACAGCTTCTAGTCCGTTGGTAGCAGTATCGATGTTTTTCACTCCGGCTTTCAGCAGAAATCTTTGGATGACTTCTCTGTTGTAAGCTCCGTCATCGACAACAAGAACGTTCAATTTTTCGAAATCAACACCATCTTCCAGGATATTCTGGGGAGAGACCTGCTGAGGCTCAGTCCTCAGGCTCATCTCGATTAGAGAAGGAAGAGAAAAGAGATTGTTTGTGTTGGGTTTCGATTTTGATTTAAGGACAACGACAAAGCAAGTGCCATGGTTCGGGATCGAATAAACTTCTATTTTTCCACCCATTGCTTCAACAAGCTGCTTTGTAATCCAGAGGCCGAGTCCGGTTCCAATATGTCTAGTGTTAGACTCAGCGTTCGCTTGACCATATTTTTTGAAAAGTTTGCTAACGTCTGCTTCTGACATTCCACAGCCGGAATCAATGATTTCGAATCGAATGAATCCCTCTGTTTCAGCGCTGATGAGTTGACTTGGTTCAAGTAGTTGTTGAACGTTTTGCATGAGAGGAGCAGAATTTGTTCTCTTCCCCTTGAATTCGAGTTTATGTCGTTGAACATTGTTAATAAAAGCTGCATTCATATTTTTCGTCGTTAGTACCTCGTAGCTGCGGAGTGGATATTCATCAAATTCTTCATGGCGAATTGATATTGTTACGGGTCTAATAGAGTTTATCTCCTCACCGTTTGTTTCGAAACGTCTGGGTTTCAGGAGATCATCAGAAAGCTCGGACCCAGGCTCAAAGTCGGCGTAGATCTGCACACGACCAGAACCAGTAAATTTAACTGCATTCGTGACCAAATTTGTCAGAATTTGCATCACTCGTTGACTATCGAACTCCACCAACGCTGGCATGGCTGAATTTACAGATACAGAACCAAAAAGCCCCTTTGCCTTAATGACTTGAGAGCATACGATCCAAGCTTTTTCCATAAATCTTCTAAAATTATGGCTTTTCTTGTTGATGTCCAGTCCGCCCAATTCTAACTTCGCGCTGTCGAGGACATTGCTGAGAAGCTGAAGGAGGATTTCACTGCTGACCTTTGCGTCTCTGAGCATCTCTCGAGTGGAGGAATCATGAGTGGCTTCATAAGCGAGCTCGATATTGCCGAGAAGCGAGTTAAGGGGATTTCGAATCTCATGAGAAAAGCGTAGGATAAGTGATTCTTTTTCAGCAAGAGCCTGCTTGAGTTCAATATTGACCTTCTCGAGTTTATTGTTTGTTTCTTGAAGATTTGATTGATGCTCATCAGCTTCTTCAGTTTTTATGTTTTTTCCGACCACAAGTGTTATGTAGCCCAAAAAAAAGCCGATAATCAATTGTGCAAGACGGTGAGAGTCCCCAAATAGCAGTTGGGCTTCAACCGAGTTATGGATTGCGCTTTGAGGTCGAAGACAGAAGATGATGTAGCAGATAATCCAGGTGATACTGCTTGAAATTACGAACGCTCGCGGGCTGGAGTGTTTGTGCTTTCTTGAATTGGCTGCAAGCTGGTTGATAAAGTGGTAGAACACAGCCAGCAAGGCCCAATGAGGAGCGACAAGGAGAAGCAGGGGAGGCAGACAGCCTAATATGCTCATATACATGATGCGAAAGACCTTTAGATTTCGATGCTCGTAGTGGTAAATCATAAATCTGAAAATGGCGCTTGCGATAACCAGAGCAAAAAGCCTATTCGTATAAGATTCAGAAGTCATCCACAGTAACGCTTGAATCATAACGTTGACAACCATTGCTGAGACTTCCTTTATAGGCTTCTTTTTGAGCTCATGAATACGTTTACACATTGTTGGAGATATGAGTAAGTGTAGAATTTTCTGTCGAATTTTTTAAAGTTGGCCTTAATTAATGATATTATAGACAGCAGAGAGCTTCAATCTCTAAATAATTCCTTACTGATATTTTTGATGTCAGAATTAAACAGACAGCGTTAAATTAATGCTAAGAATGATTTTGAGAACCCTTGTCTTAAAAAAATACTTCCATTAGTTTAAGAAAGTTCAGCCATAATAAAGAACTTCCTTGCCTCGTTAGAAACTGAAGAATTAATTATTTTTTGCAAGACTGAAAACGTTGCAAATAATAGCAGACCCTGATATTTCGTGGAAATGGAGAGCAATGGATCTCATCGCATAGTAATTAATTCTGATAAGGCAATTTCTGAAAGGCAAACAAATTTTTCAGTCAATCAAGAATTTTTTCAGTAATAGCAAATTTTTCCATTTTTTAATCATCTATAGTCTAACTTGCTGAGGGTGTTTAGTTTCGTAAAAAGTTATCTTAATCTAAGTATCACCCTCATTGCTTGAAGTTTGTCCTTCAACAAGTTTCAGAAACCATGCAAAATTCGAATCAAGCCTTGAAGAGTGTCTTTTAGAGGCATACTTCTTGGAAGATCATTACGTCTCCAATGTGAAGCAATCTAAAACAAATTGAATTTCAGTGAATCGCTAGGTATAAGCACGGTTTGCCAAGTGTGGCTGATACAATGTGTGGGTTTGAATGTTTGAATGTCCTTGGGTAGGAGTATCTTATCCTGATACTGGTTATAAAACTTTTTTTTTTTTAATTTGCTGCATCCATTCAACAAGTCAGCTCTATTAGAATTTGATTTGCCATCCAAAAAAAGATCATATATGTGGGACAAATATGAAGAATGCCCTACTGGGTAAGGAAATCTTAGCATTACTTCAATTAAATACTACAAGTAATTTTGCTGATGTCATGATAGGAAAAACATCTCATACAAAAGCATTTGAACCAGTCCTTTGTGTGCTTCCTCGATAATATTGTGATAATTCTGTGTAAAAGGCTTGATTTCTTCTCCTAACGTCAAAGGATTAGGAGTTTGGTGATTGTGTGCTAGGCTTCAGGCTGTGATGAAGAAACAAAAATTCTATGTATGTTCGAATATTTTAAGATGCCCTCAATTAGAAAAGGAATACAATAAAAAAATTTTTCAGTTCGAAATTGTAATAATTGATACAGTAATAGAAAATATTCTTCCCAAGGAAACTCAAAATACCATATGAGTAATTAATAGTTTCTTAACAAGAAATCATGCCTTCAATAGACTTTTGATGCATATTTTTATATCTTCCGACTCTGCGGTTGCAGCTTAATTTTGCTTGTTATCACTACTCTTTGTTTATCAAAGTCATTGTTTCTCTAACTTGTTGTGGATTGAAGGGGTTGGGAATGGAGTCTCATTATTTTAGCTTCTGCAGCTCTAACTTTGAAAATTAGTTCTCTAATTCTTTAAGGAATCATTCGCAGTTTTGAACTGAGCTTAGAGTACTAGTCCTGAACATGGTAGTTTAAGGAGTTTGTGGGACACAATTAAATCCTATAGCGATGAAGTGTTTGGTCAAATGTCTTATTATAATTTGTACTTAAACGCTTCGAGCGGATCGTTGCTTTGCTGGTCTTGGTCCTTCTCTTTCTTCTTTGTCAAGTCTCCAGTCTTGGGTTCATCGGGATATGCCTGGTCTTCCATATTCATTCCTTCAGATCTGCTTATTCAGATGTTGAGTCAGATATTTATTGAGGTATCATAATTTTGTGAGCAGAATAAAAAACTGAGCTAAATTGGAAGAATCAGCGAGCAAGCAGAAAATTAACGGAAGCAAAGCTAATGATGTCAATTCTTTCTTCGAGCTTGGGATTTGCGCTCATTGTTTTACTGATCTTTTTTCCTTGACATCATTCCCATTGAAACAATTTATTGCGAAAAATGTCTAGTTTGGATGAAGCCGAAATCTGTCGAAATTTTCTTACAAATGGTTCAATACATATTTCGATTTCGTCATTAACTTACATTTGTCCAAATCGTTTCTGGTGATTTTGATTGTTTTATAATTTAGCCATTATTACAAAATTAATAGAATTACATACTATTCAGAACTTCCCAGCCTGAGATTTCTTCAGTCGAGACTCGGCGAGAAAGTTTTATTCGCTGTTCCTTGTCTTACCAAGGGTAAAAAATAAATCGAATTCCATTCAAATATAAAAATTCTATAATTGATAACAAGGCAAAGAAAATTTTATTAGTAATCACTCTATATCAGAGAATAGTATGACAGACAAGATAAAGCACCGCGCTAACGCATTATTAACTGAGTTTGGGAAAATAACTCTCAACCTCGCGATCCAAGCAGTTCTGCGATATACGATTGAATCTTATACTGATGAAATGCTGGCTCTTGTTGTAATTTGCAACGTAACACTAGCCACAGTCCATCATTTCGAATACAAAAATCCGAAGCTCTATGGAATTTTATATAATGGTATCCTGGGATTGCTCTCTCCAATGTTTATTATCGCTTCACCTCAATGGGTAGTGCTTGTGATATTATTTCATTTTATTAACCAACATCTCGCAACTACCAACAGTTATGGGCATTCGGATCGATTGAGCTTCATCATAACGAGCACTACAGGGTGGATTACATGCTATTTGTACTTTTTGTTTGGAGAACAAGGTTCATTTCACAAAGCTATTGAAATCCAATACCTTTTTGGTGATCATTATCACTTCTTGCAATTATTTCTTGGTTTCATTTGCAGCGATTTCATATTTTTGAGCGTAAAGAGCGCGAAAACGAAAGAAATTCATCATTATCTCTCAAAGCTTCAAGAGACCAACAGCAAACTCGAAAAAGCTAACCAAGACCTCAAACAAGCTATCATTGAAAAAGATTCTCTTCTACTCCGGTTCTCTCATGAAATACGCAACCCTCTTAACTCGCTCCTTGGCAATATTGACCTCGCCTATGAAGCCACTCACGACTCTTCAATTCGGGAGATGCTCAGAGATGCTAAAGTTAGCAGCGAAGTGCTCCTACAGCTTATAAGTAATGTCCTTGACAGCGCGAAGCTAGAAACGAGAGGTCTTGATATCAACAAGAAAAACCATGACTTTAGAAGATTAATGGAGAAAGCTTGGATCGTGTGTTCTCACATCATAAAAGCGAAGGGATTATTTGGCTCTGTGTCTGTAAATACATACATGCCTACTTTAGTGGAGTTCGATAGTCAGAGACTAATGCAAATTCTCACAAATTTGGTCACGAATGCGGTTAAATTTACTGATTATGGTCATGTCCAGATATATACTGATTTCGAGGTTGCGCCTGAGATCATTGAGGATCTCCTGAAGCCTCGACATTTCGAAACGCATGGTGAGCAAATGAATGCGCTTAAAACATCGGATGACCCTGCATTGTATGAAGATTATGACGAGGTCCCAAAAAACTGCTATGAGAGTTTAACAACAAAGGTAATAAAGAAGGATCCGTTGAAGTTTCAAAATAAAAATGAAGAAACGAATGCTGATTCGTTTAGCATGTTTCGAAGATCATATTTCGCTGATTCGAATCCCCTCAATAAAGTTGAAACAGATGGATATTTAAGGTTTGAACTCGTCGATTCTGGATGTGGAATGACAAAGGAAAGTGTGCGTAACCTTTTCAAGAAATATGGTCGGGTCGGAGCTGATTCGAACAAGAGGCAGATTGGTCTCGGGATTGGACTTTGGATCACTAAGCAGCTGGTCGAAGCAATGGGAGGGAGGTTTGAAATATATTCAATTCCAAATGGCGGAACTTGCTGTGTGTTTGTGTTACAATCAAGGTCTGCAATCAAGAGCATTGAACCCCTTCCACAGTCTGGAAGCACCAATGTCAAAGTGGAATATACGCCAACGACCAAGCTCCAATCAAAGAAGCAAGATGACATGGAAGTGATATTCCAAAATTTGAAAGTTCTCGTTGTCGAAGATGAAGCATATAACAGAGAAGTCAGTCTACGATTCTTAAAAAAATTAGGAGTGAAAATCATTCATTTTGCATGTAATGGAGCTGAAGGAGTGTCTGAGTACAAATCTCATCCTGAAGGGTATTTCCAAGTGATCTTGATGGATGTTGATATGCCAGTGATGAATGGAAAAGAAGCCACTGCCAGAATTCGTGAATTTGAGAGGCAAAAGAACTGGAGCGAGAATGCAAAAATAATTATATTGACAGCTTATGCAGATCGCAAATCTCAACAGGAGCTTTTAGATACGAATGGAAGTTATCGTGCGAACAGTTTTATTTCCAAACCCGGTTCGTATGAAGAGCTTAAAAGCACCATTCTTCAGTTACAAACAAAAAAGGTAATTTAGGCTTAACTCGTGAGTTTATGATTTGAAACGGCAGCAGAAATTGGGTCGAGAAAATTCTTCGCTTCAGTCTAAATAATTTGGCCTCTACGGGACCTCCTTTAGGCTGATTATCTTCGCTTTCTTATGCATCTTATGCAGAGAGGATATTTGTGATAGAATGAAGTTCAAAACTGATGTTATAGAAAAAAAAAATTTAATTATAGTCCTATCCTTACTCGCTTTAGAGCTGAAAAGGATAATATGGAATAGTTATAAGATGATGCTTCTTTCTCTGTGATTTCTGATATTATTAACTATCATCATCTCTAGAAAGAGATACCTCTACTTTGAGATGGTTTATGAGATTCTTCAGCCTATTAAGGAACAAAATGCTGTCTATCCAGAGGAAGACAAAAATTCGCTTCTTAATGAAATTTAATGTTGAGGGAGTAACAATGCTTAGTTTATAACAGAGAACTTTTGATAGCTTATGAAGAACAGAAATGACTGGATGCCGACAAATTGGAGAAAGGTTCTAAATGAGGCGACAGGAGACATCTGTTCAGCTAAGTATGAGGCATTAAATGGTGAGAAAATTATTTAAATATCAATGGGAAAGTGAAAAACCCGTGAATTACAAATTAAGTTAAATGAATTTTATTAGTAATTTGAGAACTAAATGCCAAATTTGTTAAAGTATCGTTCAAGGGCATATTTAGCAGAATTTGCAGGAATACTCTTAAATCTGGTCATTCAAACAGTTGAGTGGGTAACCCTGGAATCTTATGGCAATGATATGTTCGCTTGCGTTATTACTGCTCATCTGGGATTGGGTATACTACATCATTTCGAATATACCAACCCAAAATCTTACAGAAATTTATATGGTGGTTATCTGGGTGCTCTGTCTCCATTGCTTACGGTGCTAGCGCCTCATTGGGCACTGATTAATGTGCTTTTCCACTTTATACTACAGCATCTTGTCGCCACAAAAAATTATGAGCATTCAGGACAAACGAGCTTTATGATAACAAGTAGTATCGGCTGGCTCGCATGCTATTCATA